>Ga0208413_1000183_pt1 | contig 54477 bp, 52 predicted proteins | sample AntAceMetag02UKD_FD_184761 | JGI IMG/M metagenome (GOLD analysis project Ga0208413, IMG submission 184761) | Saline lake microbial communities from Ace Lake, Antarctica - Antarctic Ace Lake Metagenome 02UKD (SPAdes) (version 2) | ecosystem: Environmental > Aquatic > Non-marine Saline and...
TGCCGCCAGAGGGATGAAACTGTGAGATGTCATTCCAGGAACCGTGTTGACCTCTAACAAGTAAAACTGGCCATCGCCGTCTTGCATAGCATCTACTCTAGCCAAGCCTGTGCAGGACAGACTCTCGTATGCTTTTAGAACAAGCTCCTCAAGCCTCTTCAGGTCCGCAGCCCCTAAATTTGGAGGACATATAACTCGAGTATTTTCATCGATATACTTCGCGTCAAAATTGAAAAACTCTCGATCAGTTTCCAGCTCGATACTCGGCAATAACTCACCTTCAAGCACGCCTACAGAAAACTCTCTGCCGAAGATGCACTTTTCTGCAAATACTTGCGCATCATACTTCGCTGACTCAGCGTATTGATCTTTCAGCTCTTGCCCCGTGTTGCTTATAGCAATCCCGAGACTGGAACCACCATTCACGGGCTTAACCACAACCGAACCAAGCTCTGAAATCACGGAATCCCAATCGGTGTTTTCGTCCAGTATCACAAACTCTGCGGTATTCAATCCGAGCCTTTGCCAAATTAATTTAGTTCGCACTTTGTCCATCGCCAGAGCCGAAGTTAAAACTCCACTGCCGGTGTAGGGAATACCCATCGCTTCAAGCATGCCTTGTGCGACACCGTCCTCGCCAAATTGCCCGTGCAACATATTGAAAACCAAATCGGGCTTGGCCAACTGCAGCTGCTCTACAATGTTTTCACCTGCATCAATCGCCACGCAATCGACCCCCAAACGCAACAACCCGTCGTACACGGCCTGACCGCTAAGAAGTGATATTTCACGCTCTACAGAACGACCGCCCATAAGGACAACGACATGGCCGACTCTTGCCAGCAACTCTCTTTTATTTATCGGTTTCTTTTCCATATTTCTTAACTATCTAAATGCAAATTCTTGTATATAAATCAATAAATTACTAATCCACAAAGCCCTTGGCAGCCAAGTCTTTCGCAAGACCACCAACGCTGCCCGCTCCCTGAGTCAAAACAATATCTCCAGGCTTTAAAACCCCCATCAATATGGCATGAACATCGGCCTCGTCTTTAACGTAAACCGGGTCTAATTTGCCTCTCAGACGAATGCTTCGGCACAAGGCTCTCGAATCAGCGCCAGGAATGCGTTTTTCGCCGGCAGGATAGACCTCCAGCAGCAGCAACACGTCTGCCTCGGATAACACGTCAACGAAATCTTCATATAAATCTTTAGTACGGCTATATCGATGGGGCTGAAAAACCATAACCAAGCGATTTTCAGGCCAACCAACTTTTAACGCCTTTAATGTGGCCGCAACTTCTGTTGGGTGATGACCATAATCATCAATTAGCTTAACAGTCCCTCTCGAGGTTCCACTACCCACCGGAAACTCACCCTGAACGTCGAACCTTCGCCCGACTCCCGAGAAATTCTTAATCCCGGACTTTATATCCCTGTCTAGCAAACCCTCATCGGTCGCAATCACTAACGCTGCGGTAGCGTTTAGAGCATTGTGCTCACCCGGCATATTGAGCCTGAGTTTAATAGGATTTTTCTTAAGCGGACGTAGCACTTCAAAGTCAGTAATACCCTGTTTCTGAGATAAGTTTTGAATCCTAAAGTCTGCGTCTTTCGAAAATCCATAAGTCAATTTTGGCCTAGATATCAGTGGCAATATCTCTCGCACAACCGGATCATCTATACAAAGAACAGCCAAGCCGTAAAAAGGCAGGTTATGCAGAAAATCGACGAAGTACTTTTTCAGTTTTTCAAAGTCTCCATCATAAGTTTCCATGTGATCAGCTTCGATATTAGTGACCACTGCCACCATTGGCTGCAAATGCATGAAAGATGCGTCACTCTCATCTGCCTCAGCTACCAGATACCGACCTTCTCCCAGCCTCGCATTGGTTCCCGCACTATTAAGCAAGCCCCCAATTACGAATGTAGGGTCAAAGCCACCGGCCGCAAGCACCGATGCGACTATACTCGTGGTAGTCGTTTTGCCATGGGTTCCAGCAATTGCGATCGAATGACGGTATCGCATCAATTCACCTAGCATTTGCGCACGAGGAATTAAGGGTTTTGACTTAAGCATCGCCGCCTTTATTTCCGGATTGCCGTGATCAATTGCACTTGAATAAACGACGACATCAGCTTTCTCTGAATTACTGGCTTTGTGCCCAATAAATATTTTCGCGCCCATGCCTTTGAGACGATTGGTATTTGCAGATTCCTTAATGTCTGACCCTGTTATCGAATAACCTTGATTGAATAGCACCTCAGCAATGCCGCACATACCAGCACCACCAACGCCGACGAAGTGAATTGTGCGAATTCGACGCATCTCAGGAACAGAATGAAACTTAACGGAGCTAGGCATTTGCATACCTCAAACATTCATTCGCTATCACATCCGCGGCATCTCTAATGGCTAGCCGACTGGCTCTTTTACTCATCTGAACCAGTTCATTTCGATTTGCTAATAGATATTTCACATGACCACTTAAAACAGACGCGGTAAGTTCAGCTTGTTGAATAATAATTGCAGCCTTTTCATTGGCTAACCAATCTGCGTTTCGCGTTTGCTGCTTATCGCTGTGGTATGGATAAGGTATGAGGATAGAAGCCTTTCCCGCTGCGGCTATTTCGCAGACTGTGCTGGCGCCCGACCTACATATCACCAAATCTGCCCAGTCATATGCAGTAGCCATGTCTGAAACGAACGCCTGAACTTTGTATTGCTCACCCAAACTCAAGCCCGCCGACTCGTAAGCTCGCCTTGTTTGATCCACCTTGCCTTTTCCGGCCTGGTGCACCACACAAACACTAGTATTATCAATATTCGCCAATAGTTCTGGAACAACAGTGTTAATCGCAACGGCCCCCTGGCTTCCACCGAGCACCAAAATGTTGAATGTTTTTTTCTCGATCAAAGCATCGAAGTCTCTTCTTCCCATGGACGCTATTTCCTTGCGCACAGGATTTCCTGTCAACAACACACTTGGTGACTTTTTAAACGTCCCAGGAAATGCCTCTAACGTTCTGCTGGCCAATCTGCTAAGTAATTTATTAGTAAAACCCGCCACGGCGTTTTGCTCATGAATCAGCAACGGCTTTCGCAGAAATTTAGCAGCCAACCCCGCTGGACCGCAGACAAAACCACCCATACCGAGGACGCAATCGGGCTTTACAAGCCGCAAAACTTTTAACGATTGAATAAACGCACTCAAAAGCATGATTGGAGCCAATAGCTTTCTTTTAATTCCAGAGCCAACAAGTCCCGAAATTGAAATTTTATGCAGAGGAATTTCCGTCCCCTTGAGCAATTCGTTTTCCATGCCATTGGGCGTGCCGAGCCAATGAACATTGGCAGCTTTTCCTTTCAATACTTCAGCAATCGCTAATGCCGGAAAAACATGTCCGCCGGTGCCAGCTGCCATAATTAAAACTGTTGCGGTTTGGCTGGTCATGCTATTTGCCCAACCTAGGTTTTTGGGCCGCCCGTAAAGAGGCTTGCTCAGTTTCAAATTGAATACGAACCAACAAGGCCACCATAAAGCAGCTTACAATTAAGCTAGCACCACCATAGCTTAGAAACGGGAGTGTTAGACCTTTCGTTGGCAGCAAGCTGATATTAACGCCTATATTGATTATCGCCTGCCCAGCGAATAAAAGAGCGAGGCCATAGGCAAGAAATCCTTCGAAAAGGAGCTCCTGATTTAAGGCCTTTTTACCAATACCAAAAGCCAGATAAACCAACACACAAAACAGACCAACTACAAATGCGACACCAGTTAGCCCAAGCTCTTCACCGATAATCGCCAATACAAAATCCGTATGAGCCTCAGGTAAGAAATATAGCTTTTGAATACTGTTTCCCAAACCCACCCCGAACCATTCGCCGCGGCCAAAAGCGATAAGCGCTTGGGTTAACTGATAACCTCCCCCATATACATTTTGCTCAGACCAAGGGTCTAAAAAGGACGAAAAGCGTGCAATCACATAGGGCTTCATAACTGCCAAATAGGTGATTGCGCCTACGCATAAAGATAACATGATGACGAATCTATATAGCTTCGCGCCAGCCAAAAAAATCATGCACAGCGCCGTTAAGAGCAATATCACCATGGCTCCATGATCCGGTTCAAAGTGAAGGAGAACCACCGCCGCCGCTATAATCGCCATAGGCTTCAAAAAACCTGACCAGCTTTGTTGAACCTCAACAATGTGACGCTCAAGAAAAGACGCTATGTAGAGAACTATAAATACCTTAGCCAGCTCCGAAGGCTGGAGGTTAAAAAACCCAAGATCCAACCAGCGTGACGAGCCATTGACTTCTTTGCCCACCCCTGGAATGAGTACCAGCACTAATAAAAAGTATGAGCCAAATAGGAAGAAACTACTGAACCGTTTCCACAGCTGAAGCGGGATCACCATAGTTATAGCAATACCAATAGCACCCAAAAATGCAAAGATAATTTGGCGTTTAAAATGGAAAAGTGAGTCTGCATATTTGCTACTAGAAATTTCGACAGACGCAGACGTCATCATTAGCAAACCTGTCACCATCAAAATCAACATAACCACCAGCAACGGGTTCAAATTCGGCAACTCAAAGCGATTAGCTGCTAGAGGAGGGCTTAATTTTGATGTCGAGCTTATGCCACTCAACGCAAATCCCCCACTGCGTTCATAAACGCCTCACCGCGGTGCTGAAAATTATCAAACATATCAAAACTTGCGCATGCCGGAGATAACAAAACCACATCACCTTGGCTGGAATGAGAGTGTGCCGTTGAGACCGCGTCCTGCATGCTTGCAGCGTAATATTTTTTAACATCGTCCCCCAAACTAGCCCCTAACTCGATGGCATCAACGCCAATAAGAATTACTTCCTTACACCAACGATTCACTATAGGGCGTAAGACGGAAAAGTCTGCGCCTTTCGCAATGCCTCCGGCAATCAAGATGATTTTTCCTGAAATACGCTGACCTAAACCATCGATTGCAGCTCCCGTCGCGCCTACGTTGGTACCCTTAGAGTCGTTGTAAAAGTCCACCCCATTTTTCCGGCCGACCCACTGACAGCGATGTGGCAGACCCACAAAGCTTTTAACGCCCTGCCGAATTGAGTCAAGATCAATATCTATTGCTAGCGCCAATCCTATCGCCGCAAGCATGTTGAGGACGTTATATCGCCCTACAACTTTTAGCTCCGAAACAAACGCAATGTTTTCAGTACGATAGGCCAAATACTCACCACTATCGTTTTCTAGCAAGCCAATTCCATTTTTAGAGGGACGCCCAAAACCAAAATCCCTGACAGGTACGCCTAGGGAGCGACTTAATTCGCTAAATTTGTCTTCTCGGTTTATCAAAATCTGCTTACATCCGTTAAAAATATTCGCCTTTGCTTCATAATAATCTTCAAGGCCTTGGTATCGATCCATGTGGTCTTCACTCAAATTCAGTAATACCGCGACAACTGCATTGAGTTTATGTGTTGTTTCTAACTGGAAACTAGAAAGCTCTAGAACATAAAGTTCTTTTTCAGGCTCAAGCAGCATGTCTAATGCTGGCTTAAAGCTGGCCCCATCGAGATTCCCCCCTAAAGCAAAACTAACTTTTGCTTTTCGCAAAATCTCAGCCAAAATCGCGACTACCGTGCTTTTACCATTTGATCCCGTTACAGCCACAATAGGGGCATTGACCCGTTTCGAAAATATGTCGATGTCACCTGTTATCAGAACACCATTTTCTTTTGCCGCTGCAATTTCTGGTGTCAACAAACTCACCCCAGGACTAACCACCAAGCAGTCTGCATTTATAAATGTTTGCTTGTTAAATGCTCCTAGCTCTAACTCAACATCGGGTAGTAATTCTAATAATTTCTTGAGCCCTGGCGGATCCTCTCGACTATCTACAACTTTAAAGTGCTGCCCTATTGATGCGAAGTACCGTGCACAAGAAATTCCTGTGCTACCCAAGCCCACTATTATAATTTTCTCGTTGCCTGAATTAATCATCGCCGCTAAACCCTCCGGTTATCGCAGCTTCAAAGTAGCTAACCCAAGCAGAACCAGCATTACCGTGATAATCCAAAACCTAACGATTACTCGGGGCTCTGGCCAACCCTTCAATTCAAAATGATGATGCAGGGGCGCCATTCGAAAAATACGTTTCCCTGTCAACTTAAATGACCCTACCTGTAAAATAACTGAAGCGGTTTCCATGACAAAAACACCCCCCATAATAAACAGCACTATTTCATGCCGAGAAATTATTGCCATCACCCCTAACGCTGCCCCTAAAGAAAGCGCACCGACATCACCCATAAATATTTGTGCTGGGTAAGTATTAAACCAGAGAAAACCCAGACCAGCGCCAACTAACGCTCCGGCAAAAATTACTATCTCACCCGACCCAACTACGTATGGGATATTCAGATATGAAGAAAATTCAACGTGCCCTGCCAAATAAGCTATTGCCCCTAGCGCGCCGCCAACCATTACAGTCGGTAGAATTGCTAACCCATCTAAGCCATCAGTCAGATTCACAGCATTGCTAAAACCCACAATCATGAAATAGCTAATTACGATATAGAAAACACCAATATCAATAGCCACATCTTTGAAAAAGGGAATTATGTAGAAAGTTTCCGCATCGCTGTATGCTGTGTAGTAAAGAGCGATCGCCGCTGCCCCACCAAAAACTGACTGCCAAAAATATTTCCATCTTGCTGGCAAACCAGTGGTATCTTGCCGAAACACTTTGCGGTAATCATCTACCCACCCGATGCCGCCAAACAAAATAGTTACCGCCAAAACAATCCAAACATAGTGGTTGGTTAAATCAGACCAAAGCAGCGTACTCATGCATATGCTAACTAAAATCAACGCCCCTCCCATTGTGGGAGTGCCTGCTTTGCTGAAGTGGCTTTCTGGCCCATCATCTCTAACCACTTGACCAATCTGATGATAATTAAGCTTTCTTATCATGGTCGGTCCTATTAGCAAAGAGACTCCCATAGCGGTTAAAACGCTAAAAATGCCTCTAACGGTTATATATTGAAGAACCGCAAAATTGCTATCAAACTCCATTAAGTAATCCGAAAACCAAACCAGCATTAGATAACCTCATTAATAAGTAATTCGTTGATGATATTTTCCATCATTGCACCGCGTGACCCTTTTACTAAAAAGACTACATCTTGATTTGCCCCAGCACGGCAACGTTCTATTAATTCATCTTGGCTTTCAAAATGCAGGGCACGCTCACCAAACGCATCAACTGCTAATTTTGACATGTCACCGGTTGCCCAAAACTCATCAACTCCTGCCTGCTTTGCAAAATGCCCTACACTTACATGAGACTCTCTACTTTCACCGCCAAGCTCTTTCATATCCCCCGCGATCACAATTCTCAGGCCAGAGAATGACATTAACGCATCAATCGCAGAGAAGAATGAATCAGGACTTGCGTTATAAGTATCATCAATTAAGGTGCAGCCATTGATTCCTCTACGAAGTTTAAGTCGGCCGTCAATTGAACTTAGACCTGCCAATCCTTTAGCAACATCGTCAAGATTTGCTCCGACCTCGAGCGCCAGCGCCGCAGCCGACACCGCATTTGCAACATTATGTTCACCCATCATATTCAATTGAATAGACGCAGACCCTTGAGGAGAATGCAGCTTAAAGGCAACTTCTCCAACCTTAGACAGATCAATTTCAGAAGCAAAATATTGAGATCCTGCTTTTTCCAACAAACTAAAAAGTATTGTTTTTTTACTTCCTGCTCTGCGAAGCCATTGTTCGACGTTATCATCGTCCGCGTTGAGGACAGCAACACCCAAGTCACCAAGGCCATCTATTATTTCGCCCTTAGCTTCAACGATGCCTTGCAAGCTACCAAAACCCTCAATATGAGCAGCACTTGCTTTGGTAATTAACACTATATCTGGCTCAGTTATTGCGACACTAAATGCAATTTCGCCAGCACCATTCGCGCCCATTTCAATGACTGCAAATTGCTCATCCGAAAGCCGCAAAAGATTCAAGGGAACTCCGATGGTGTTGTTCAGATTCTTATTTGTGATTAAGGTCTTAGCACGATTACTTAGAATTGCACCTACCATTTCCTTAACTGTTGTTTTACCTTGGCTTCCGGTTAGCGCAATAACCGTAGCATCGCTTCTGCGTCGATTAACATTAGCGAGATCCCCTAGCGCCTTATGAGTATCACTTACCTGCAAAACAGGAAGCGACGTTACCGCCGCTTCGGACACAACCGCCGCTATAGCGCCCTTTTGCGCAGCCGCGTCTATAAAATCATGGCCGTTGAAATGCTCACCAATGAGCGCAAGATATAAGTCGCCAGGCACGACACTTCTACTGTCTGTCGACACCTTAGAAAACGTAGCATCAGGGCCAATTAGCTCACCGCCTGCACTGGCAGCAAGTTCAGATAGCGTCATTTCCCCAATCACAATTTCTTCTCTGCACGCGCAGCAAGCGCTAAGCGAACATGGTTAGTATCGCTGAACAGCATTCTTTCACCAGCAACATCCTGATAGGTTTCATGACCTTTCCCAGCCACTAACACCACATCCCCTGGCTTAGCCGCACTAACAGCAAATGCTATTGCTTTAGCTCTATCTCGCTCGACAGTGACTTTGGAGCGTAATTCAATACCGCTCATAATATGATTAATGATCTCATCACCGTCTTCATTGCGCGGATTATCGTCGCAAACAACTATATTGTCGGCATAAATTTCGGCAAATTCTCCCATTAGAGGGCGTTTACCTTTATCACGATTACCACCACAACCAAAAACGCACCACACGTTGCCGGTAAAATGCTCTCTTAACGCTACCAGCGCACTTTTCAATCCGTCGGGGGTGTGCGCGTAATCCACAACCGCGGTAATGTCACCGGTGTTATCCCCTATAATTTCCATTCGACCGGTTACCGGCTTTAGGGACGACACAACATTACACAGTGAATCGATAGTAAAGCCATCCATGGTTGGCATATAACTGATGAGCGTTGTAATCACCGCGAGTAAATTACTGAAATTAAAACTACCTAATAGCTGCCCCCTGATAACACCTTGTCCTAACGGGGTAAAAATACGAGCCTTATATCCATCTCTTAAATACTCAAGCTCACTTGCATAAACAGTAGCAATTTTATTGCTAACACTAAACGTCGAGATATCTACTTTATTGCAAATACTATTAAGGATTGATAAAGCGTAAGGATCATCCAGATTTATTACAGCGCTGCGCAGCCCATTAACTGTAAAAAGCTTCTTCTTACACTCGCCGTAATCTTCCATACTATTGTGATAATCAAGGTGATCGCGACTAAGGTTAGTAAAAATTGCGATATCAAAATTTACTGCCTCAACTCGCTTCTGGTGCAATCCCACCGAAGACACTTCCATAACGACCGGATCAACATTTTGCTCAACCATTTGAGCCAAAGCCATCTGACCAAAGACCGCGTCCGGAGTGGTCAACTGAGTCTCTTTTAATTCACCTTGAATGCCGTAACCTAACGTGCCAATGACACCACAACGACGACCCATCCCAGTCAACGCCTGTGCGATGAAAAGGCTGCAGCTGGTTTTCCCGTTGGTGCCCGTGATACCAATGACTCTCAGTTTTTTACTGGGGTGTTGGTAGAATCGGGAAGCTATTTCACTAAGTTTCGCTGACAGGTTATCTATAGCGATTACCGGTGTGTCCTTGATAATTCGAACGCCCTGCCATTGCCCGCCGGATTCAACAAACACGGCGGCAACGCCTAGATTTATTGCCTCATCAATGAAATCTCGGGCATCATGGTTTTTTCCAAAACAAGCGAGAAACAGATCACCTGAAGTCAATAACCGACTATCCAGCTGAACACCAGAGATCATGACAGGCGGCAAATCGCGCACCGCATCGCTTAAGTCAACCATACCTTCCAAAAGCTCTGCTAATGCTATTTTTGAATTTAAAGTTTCAGCCGTATTCATAGTTACAGTGATGTCAGTTCTAGTGATTGAGTATCAGGAATTGCATCGGGGTTTATGTTTAAAATTCGCATAGCGCCTGAAGCCACTTTTGAAAAAACCGGCGCCGCTACTTGACCGCCATAGTGCTCTTTGCCTTTTGGCTCGTTAATCACAATAACGATGACTATTTGAGGGTCCGATGCTGGAACCAGTCCAACAAAGAAAGAATTATGTAGATTTGCCTCATAGCCAAATTCGCCAACTACGTGAGCTGTGCCTGTCTTACCGGCCACGCTATAGAAGGGAATGTTTGCTTCCACCGCACTACCACCGCGCCGAGGATCAACGACAGTTTCGAGCATTTTTACAACGCGCGCTGCTATTGATTCGCTCAGCACCTGCTCTCTCGGCAGCTGGGCTATAGTTTGCTCAGACAGCCGCACAAGAGAAACTGGTTTTTTGATCCCACCATCCGCTAGCACGGAATAAGCTTGGGCTAGCTGTAAGATTGATGTTGATAAACCATAACCAAAAGAGAACGTTGCTATTGAGTGGCGACTCCAACGACGCGGATTGGGTAATACGCCACCTCGCTCACCTGGAAAACCTGTACCTAAAGACTGACCAAAACCCACTCTTTCAAACAAATCTCGAATAGGCTCAATTCCAATATCCATGGCAATTTTGCTTGAACCAATATTACTTGATTTGGTGATTACTCCCTCTACTGTCAGCGTCCCATAATTGGCGATATCTTTCACTTCATTACCATTAACCATCATCCAACCGGGGCTTGTTTCGACAATAGTATCAGGGGAATAAACGCCAGTTTCTAATGCGGCGGCAATCGTGAACGCCTTAATGGTGGAGCCGGGCTCGAAAACATCAGTTATCGCTCGATTTCTGAGAACACTGAAGTCCGTCATATTGGTTTTGTTATGCGGATTGTAAGAGGGCTGATTGGCCATTGCTAAGACTTCACCAGTATTTACATCCAACATCACCAGAGAAGCACTTTTTGCCCTACGCTTGATGAATTCAGACTTTAGCTCTTTATACGCCAAGCTCTGTAATCGAAAATCGATACTCAGCTCGAGGTTTTTCCCTGGCTCGGCAGTTTGGAGAGTGTTCAACTCTTCAATGATGTGCCCACGCCGATCTTTCATTACTTGACGTCGCCCAGGAACACCTCGAAGCCAATCATTGTAGGTTAACTCCAAGCCTTCTTGACCAACATCATCGACATTACTGAAACCCACAATGTGAGCCGCGACTTCACCCTGTGGATAAAAACGCTGGTACTCTAACTGTGCATAAACCCCTGCAATATCTAAAGCCAGAACCTTCTCAGCCTCAAAAGGAGGAAGCCTGCGCTTCACATACAAAAATTCTCGACTCGCATTTTTTTTAACATTGGCAACTAACACTTCTGGGTTCATACCCAACGCTCGCGCCAGCTCATGAATATCTAACGATGAATCAACAAGCTCTTTCGGATTTACCCATATTGACTGTACTGGCGTGCTTACAGCTAAGGGCTCTCCATTTCGATCTGTAATTAACCCCCTATTCGCCATCAAGGGCACAGTTCGAATAGTTCTGGCATCGCCCTGGCCTTGCAAAAAGTCTTTTTCAAAAATGTGAAGGGCGCTAACTTTCCAACCAATCGCAGCCACACAGAGAATCAAACCAGAGATGATCAGGTACAGACGCCAATTTTGAAAAGCTGATCTTGTTTCGATGTCAGTCATTTTTAACCATCACTATTCGAGCAATTTCTGGAACCTTCATCTGAAGCTGTTCAATAGCCTTAGTCTCGATGCGGCCCTCCACTCCAAACGTACTTTGCTCAAGAAGCAACTGACCCCATTGGACATCCAGTTGATTAGCTTGGGCGCGAAGCTCCTGTAATTCATTAAATGAGAAGCGGTTATCATGAGTTGTTTGAACCACAGAGAGCCCCGTACTCAAAACCAATCCCAATATGCCCACCAAAATTAAGCTGCTAGGCCTATTGATTCCTGCCCACTTAAAAATCGTAAGGTAGTCTTGCGTCTCTGTTGGCTTGGATGAGCGTTTTTTCATAAGCTAAGTTTACTCAAACCCTTTATTAGAAATTTTTTCAGCTACTCTTAACACCGCGCTGCGAGCACGAGGGTTGGCTGCCACTTCTTGAGGCTTCGCCTTTGCTGCCTTACCTATAGATTTAAGTGTCGGGCTCAACTCAGAACTCATCACTGGCAGATCTCTCGGGAAATTATCTCCTTTAGTCTGCCGAGAGATAAATTTCTTGATTATTCGGTCTTCTAAAGAATGAAAACTAATAACAACTAAGCGGCCTTCAATTTTAAGGCACCCAAGAGCTTGGGCTATTCCGCTTTCTATCTCACCAAATTCATTGTTGATAAAAATTCGTATACCCTGAAAAGCTCTAGTTGCAGGGTGTTTATCGCGCTCCCAAGCTGGATTTGCATGCTTAATAATTTCTGCTAGGCGCCCGGTATCAGTAATAGGAGCTTCAGTTCGCTCTTCAACAATTTTGCGGGCCATTCTTCTTGAGTGCCGCTCTTCACCGTATTTATAAATTACATCTGCGATATCTTTCTCGCGAGCCGAGTTGATCCACTGCTGCGCACTCATACCCTCATCGGGGTCCATTCGCATATCAAGCGGCCCACTGCGCATAAAACTAAAACCTCTATCCGGGTTATCGAGCTGCGGAGACGAGACACCCAAATCGAACAACACCCCATCTACCTTTCCATGCAAACCAAGTGATTCAATAACTGACCCGAGCTCACTAAACGCCGAGCGCACTACTTCGACTCTTGAATCTGCAGCAGCCAATTTATTAGCGACTTCAATCGCATCTGGGTCTCGATCAAAAACCACTAGCCGACCTTGCTCGCCCAACTTACTTAAAATCGCTTTGCTATGACCGCCTCTACCGAAGGTCGCATCAATATAGACACCGTCTCTGGCTATCGCTAGCCCTGTAATGGCCTCCTCAAGAAGAACAGACTCGTGGGGTGAACGATGTTCCATAAATAATCCCTAGAGCGCCAAGGCGCGAAGCTGCTCTGGCAATTCGCCTTCAAGAGATGAATCTTCTAGCCATTTACTGCGCTGCTCGTTCCACGAGTCTTGATCCCAGATCTCTAGCTTCTTGCCTTGCCCGATTAGGCATATGTGTTTTTCTAGCCCGGCATAGCTGCGAAGCTCTTGTGGCAACAAGATTCGCCCGCTGCCGTCCAACTCTAGATCGTTAGCGTGGCCAATGAGGAGATGCTTAACGCGCTGGGACATAGGATCAAAGCTTGAGAGTGATTCGATTTGGCGCTCGATTTGCTCCCATTCAGGTAGCGGATAAAGCAAAAGACATTTGTGGTTTGTGTCTATCGTAACCACGAGCTGGCCTGAGCAGTTGTGGGACAATTGCTCACGATATCGGGCAGGCATAGCCATGCGCCCTTTCGCATCTATATTTATAGAGTTAATGCCGCGAAACACGTGATGCCCCCATTGTTATTTGGAAAATTAGCGATGAATCGTTCCACGATTCCCCACTATTAAACAATATTTTCCACTTCTCGCCACTTAATGGCTACTATAGGCACAGCAAAGCGTCAGCGCAAGCACTAATTATGGGTTTTCCATCGAGAATTTCGGCGAAAATGCCGCTAAAAGCGGGCAAATCGCAAGAACGAAGGCTTTAAAAAAGTCTTAAACAATGTAAAAACAATGCCGTAGGCTGCACTGTTAATGTGGTTTGTTAAGAAGAATGCTTAAAAAAACATCTTAGGCCGCATTGTTAATGTGGTTTATTAAGAAAGATGCCTTAAAAGGGTGCTTTAGGCTGCACTGTCAATGTAGTTTATTAAGAAGAGACCTTAAAAAGTCAGGTTTAAAAGCGAGTCAGCCTATAAGCCGGGTTCTGTCGAGGACAATTATTCATCTGCAACCTGCGTCACCACAGGCTGTCAAGCGGCCTACCCGAATCCATTGCGAGCAGCAAAAAAGGATTCCTATTTGGCCTTGCTCCGAGTGGGGTTTACACTGCCACAAACTGTTACCAGATGCGCGGTGCGCTCTTACCGCACCTTTTCACCCTTACCTAACCAACTCCAAAAAATAGTTGTGATGTTAGGCGGTATATTTTCTGCTGCACTAGCCGTAAATTCACATTTCCCAGGCGTTACCTGGCACTCTGCTCTGCGGAGCCCGGACTTTCCTCCATTTGCCACCTCGATAGCCGTTAAACGACTTGCAAAGAAAACAAACAGCAATTGCCCAGCTGACTCTTTGTTAGGTTAATTGAGATTCACTAACTAAGCAACCACCTTAAGCGCCTTGGGTTAAGTTTTTTATTTCAATCATAGCGGAGTAAAGTAAATTCTTTCTAGCGCCCGTCGCATCGCTTGCCAAAGCCACTGCCTTTTTTAGCGGCATGTCTGACTCCAGCAGAAGCGCCAACTTCAAACCCGCTTCCTGTTTTTGCTTTTCTTGCGTTTCCTTGTCACATCCGGCAACAATCACAACGAACTCTCCGCGCTGATTATCTGAATCAGCTTGCAACCAAGCCAAAGCATCTGACCCGAAACCCAAGAAGTGAGATTCAAATTTTTTGGTAACCTCTCTAGCAATAAATACCTGTCTGCGCCCACCAAAAACCGTTACCACACTTGCCAGCATAGCCTCTATTCGATGAGGTGACTCGTAAAATACTATGGTCCGTAGCTCATACTGTAATTGAGTTAAAGACTGCTCGCGAGCCCCCTGTTTACTTGGTAAAAAACCCTCAAAGCAAAACCGGTCTGTTGCCAGACCTGCCACACATAAGGCGGCAGTAATTGCGCTCGCGCCGGGAATTGGAATCACCGCTATACCCGCTTCGCGGACCAGCCTCACCAGCTTAAACCCGGGATCTGAAATGAGCGGTGTACCTGCATCAGAAATAAGCGCGATGGAGCTGCCCTGCCGGAGCTTATCCAAAAGCCTGGCGGCCACGGAGTCATCACTGAAATCATGGTAAGAGGTTAGCGGAGTTTTTACTTCTATCTTTTCCAAGAGAGCTTTACTATGGCGCGTGTCTTCGGCTGCTATTAAATCAACGCCTTGTAGCGTGTCAATTGCACGCGCCGATATGTCCCCCAGGTTACCGATGGGAGTCGCTACAACGTAGAGTGTTCCTGCACTAATCACGATTTAAAGTCTCATGGGTTACTTATATTCACATCCGGAAATTATTCTGCCAGTTACTCTGAAAGCTATCCTGAAAACTAGCAAACTACTAAAGAGCTGCAGCCTAATAATTTGAGCGATTTATTGCCCTAGCAGATTTCATGGTTTACTCTTTTCGATACAGTTCTATCAACCAGCGAGATAGTTAAATTTTGTCAAACAACGACAACAGCCAAACCCGTTTGAAAATAGAAAATCAAAAAATGCTACTGATCCTTTTGATATCAGGATTGATTGTCGCATGCTCTTCCAATCCGTTGTTGGTCGAACTTTCTCCGCTAGAAGGCGAGTCTACATCACAGCGTATTGATGAGCTATTGGCGAGCGCAAATAATAGCTTCGGAGCAGATGCAGCAATACTGCGCATTACCGCTATAGAGCTTTTGCTGGAGCAACGCTTCTTCGATCGGGCCGCGCTTGAATCTCAAGCAAGAAGCCTAAGCGAGGCACTGACGCCCGAACTGCGCGGCCGCTTCGCTATGGCTCAAGCAAGAATCGCCAATAGCCAAGACGACCCTGAATCTGCACTGCAATACCTGATTGAAACTGCCGCCTTCAGCTCGGGCAATATGAACATTCAATTGCGAAAACTTCTTGGCGACACTTACTTACTTCTTGACCGTCCAGCGGATGCGTTTCGTAGTTATATAGCGAATTCCGAAATAGGAAGCTCGGAAATAGAAAGCTCGGAAATAAACAGCACCGAAAAATTCGCAAGCGATGAATCAATTCAAGATTTACATGATTTGGCATGGAACGCATTGACGATGATTGACGACGCCGAGCTTTCCTCTCTTGCCAGCTCCGCCTCAAACTACAAAAGCAGAGGCTGGATAGAACTAGCCAAAGCGGTTGCCGACCAAGAATTAAGTATAAAAGGACAGCTTGATTCAGTTCAACAATGGCGCCGAGTATGGTCAAGCCATGCTGCCGAGCGAATTCTGCCGCGTCCCTTAATTCAACTTCAGCGAAACTGGGAACAGCGGCCTCGACAAGTAGCCCTGCTTTTACCTCTGCAAGAACAAGCTGGAAGGGCAATTCAAGAGGGCTTTTTAGGTGCCTACTACCAAAGTATCGAAGCTAATCACGGGGCACCGATTATTAAGTTTTATGACAGCTCTGGGGTCACAAACATCTATCCAATTTATGACGAAGCCGTAGATGATGGCGCTGACTTAGTAATCGGCCCTTTGGATAAAGAGCTGGTCAATCAATTGTATCGCCTGCCTAATCTAGCCGTGCCGACTTTGGCGCTCAATTACACTGATGACGACAGCTTTTCCAGCTCCGATAACTTCTTCCAGTTTGGCTTAGCCCCCGAAAATGAAATAGAACAGGCGGCGCAGCTGGCAACCAATTCTGGTTTTAAAAATGCCGCTGTCATTACACCAAGCGGCAGTGACTATCTTCGTCTCAATGCATTGTTTGAGAACGCCTGGACCGCCGCAGGTGGCAATGTTGTATCCAGGTCAACCTTCAATAGTGAAAGTGATTACGCAGAGATAATAAAAAAATCCATGGCGATTGACGCCAGTGAAGCAAGGGCAGCAAAAATAGAGGCGCTGCTACCCAGAGACAGAATCGAGTTCATTCCGAGGAGAAGACAAGACATAGATTTTATTTACCTGATTGCCAACCCTCGTCAAGGCAGACAAATACAGCCGACTCTAGCATTCTACTTTGCCGAGTCCTTACCAATTATCGCCTATCCTTCCATCTACGATGGTTCCAATAACACAGACATAAACAGAGATCTAAACGGCATAATCTTCCTTGATGCGCCGTGGCTGTTGCAACAATCGAATCCATTTAAAGAATTTGTTAGTAGTAGTTTTCGCAGAACAGCTGGGCCACTCGAGCGCCTTCGCGCCATGGGTATTGACAGCTTCCGCCTCCATGACAGACTCACCCAATTTGCAACGTCCGAAATTAAAACTTTGGGTGGAACTACAGGGCTACTAACAATGAACCCTGATCGAGAAATTCAGCGTCAATTACTTGCTGCGCGATTCATCGATGGCGCGCCTCAATTACTGCCGCCACCTACTCAGCCGCGTCGCTAATCTTACCTAAGCGGAAAGGACATTGCTTTGCTCAAGCCATTTTTTAGCAACACTAAAAAACGCGGCGATTATTTTGAAAAGTTAGCACGCTCTCATTTGGAAACTGTGGGTTTAAAGCATTACTGTGCGAATTACCATTGTCGCTACGGCGAGTTGGACCTTGTCATGCTAACCCCCGCAAAAACTGTTGTGTTTATAGAAGTGAAGTACAGGGAATCTTCGCAATTTGGACATGTGCTCGAAATGGTAAACACCGCAAAAAAAAAGAAAATACGACTTACCGCTGCACATTTTTTATTAAAGCATGCCGACCTAGCGCAATTTAGCTGTCGTTTTGATGTTATTGGCATCCACCCCGGTGAAGGTCAAACACCGGCAAACATACTTTGGGTTGAGAATGCATTTAGTTGAAACTTTTTCCATCAGGAATATGTAGACTAAAGATAATTCAGCAGGCCAAGCAAGTAAAAATATGAGCAGCTTGGCCGATAGACCTATCACGATCTCATTAATTGCCGGACACTCACTGCATGTCTAATCACAACCGAATCCAAAACCATTTCCTTGACAGCATAGCCACCAAACAGCGGGCTGCCGAAACTCTGATCGATCCCATTTTTGATGCTGGGGAATTAATGGTAAAAGCGCTATTAAACGATAAAAAAATCCTGTGCTGTGGCAACGGCGGCTCCGCCGGCGATGCTCAACACTTTTCAGCAGAATTACTCAATCGATTTGAACAAGAACGCCCGCCACTGCCAGCAATTGCAATAACTACCGACAGCTCAACCCTGACCGCAATCGCCAATGACTATGACTTTAACGAAGTCTTTTCTAAACAGGTAATGGCACTCGGCCAAGCGGGAGATGTTTTATTAGCCATTTCCACCAGCGGCAACTCAAGAAACATCATGGAGGCTATGAAAGCAGCCCATGAAAGAAACATGGTAATAGTAGTGCTATCTGGTAAAGATGGCGGCACCATGGCCCCGTTGTTAAAGGACTCAGATGTTGAAATTAGAGTTCCTTCCGATCGCACAGCGAGAATTCAAGAAGTTCATTTAGTCGTGATTCACTGCCTGTGCGATTTCATCGACACTACACTTTTCGGAGGAGAAGAAGCATGAAATCACACACTCTCGCTCTTTTTGTAAGCCTATTTTTTCTTAGCTCTTGCACAACCATATTAGTAAAAACCACGGGTGAAGCCGGCATTCAAGAAGACCCAACACAGAGGACTGCCGGTGCCGTGGTCGAAGATCAATCTATTAAGACCAAGGTGGCGGTTAACATGAAATCTCAAGAGCCAGCCTTTAAAGGCTCAAATTTCAGCATCATTAGCCATAACGGCGTGGTGTTAATTGTTGGCCAAACAGAATCAGAGGGTTTGAAAGCTAAAGCGACTAGTATCGCTAGCCAAGCCAGCTCCAAGATCAAACGTATACACAATGAAATGGAAATATCTGGCGAGACCAGCCTGCTTTCCCGAAGCAATGACGCCTGGATAGCGACTAAGGTTCGTACGCTCATGCTGGCCAATAAAGAAGTTCCATCTGACCAAATTAAAGTAATTGCAGAGAATGGTTCAATCTACTTGATGGGTCTTATTAATCAGAAAGATGGCGACAGGGCTGCGAACTTGGCTCGCAACGTGTCGGGGGTAACCAAAGTAGTTAAGGTATTCGAATACATCAATTAGACCGCTCTAATTAATTCCTCTTACTTAACCAGCCTCAGAGTCGGCTTTGCAGATTCAGACGAGGATGGCTTTTTTAAACCGCTTATCCCACTGACTTTTTCACTAGGGTCAGTGCCAGTTGGGTTTGGAGGTTGTGGTAGAGAGCCTTCCGCGTCAAATATCATCCCCTGCCCGTTTTCCTTGGCATAGATCCCCATAACCGCGCGCATTGGCACATATACTACTTTTGAAATACCGGCAAACCGGCCTTCAAACTCCAAAGCTTGATCTTGAATCATCAGTGCCTGCACGGCGGAAGGGGAAACATTAAGAATGATTTGGCCATCCTTGACGTGTTCAAGAGGAACTTGAACATTGTCATCAATGGCATTGACCAAGATATAAGGAGTGCAATTATTTTCTAATATCCAATCATAAAGTGCCCTAACAAGGTAGGGGCGACTTGAACTCATCGTCATGTCTTGGCACCTTTTTCTATTAGATCTGACTATTAGATCTGTCTGTTAGCTATCTCTAACAGACAGATCTAGTAGAGTCGCGTCTAAACCATTTCCTTTTCTTGTTCGGAGAGACTCATCAAAATAGACTCTCTCTCAAACAATCGATCGCGGTATTCAAACAATGGCTTAGTCGTCTTACTTTTAGGTAATTCTATGCCCATGATAGGAAGGCGCCACAAGATTGGCGTCACACAGCAATCAACAATAGTAAATTCATCACTCATAAAATAAGGTTTTTCACCGAAAATTGGAGCAATAGACACAAGAGAGTCCCGAAGGTCTTTACGTGCTTTTTCCAACTGAGCCGGAGTGCCTTTATTCGCCATAAGCGCATCGACCATTGGGCACCAATCTTGTCTGATCCGGTAAATCCAAAGCCTACTCATAGCACGCGCTACTGGGTACACAGGAAACAAAGGTGGATGAGGGAAGCGTTCATCAAGATACTCCATCATGATATCCGCTTCGTATAACACCAAGTCACGGTCAACCAAAGTAGGCAGTGTGTTATACGGATTTAATGTAGACAAGTCCTCTGGCTTTTCGTCAGGATCGACATCTATGGTTTCTACCGTAACTCCTTTTTCGGCAAGAACTATGCGCACGCGATGACTATAATGGCTAGTCCCGTCTGAATAAAAAGTCATGGAAGATCGTTTAGCGACCACACCCATAGTGAATCCTCTGTATTATTGTAATGTTGTTTTTAGCGACTCGACGTCATCAATTTAGTGATAATCTTTCGAGAATTCACGACCCAATAAAACTGTTAGCACATACAAGGCTGCTAAGAATGCCAATACCCAAATGCCAATTTCCTGGCGTCGACTACGAACCGGCTCACCAATGTAGTACATAAAGTTAACTAAATCGGCAATGGTTTCATCGAACTCTACTTCACTCATCGAACCGGTTCCCGCCACATGAGTTAGATCGCATTGTGTAGGGTCATCGGCGCCATGATCATCGCAAGTTACATCACCTTGCAGCTCATGAAGCACGTTAGGCATGCCAACATTTGCATACACTTTATTGTTGGCACCTAAAGGCCTAGAGCTATCGTTATAAAAAGACTTCATATAGGTGTAAAGCCAATCAGGGCTGTGCACTCTTCCCGCTAAAGTTAAATCCGGCGGCACCGCGGCGAAGTATTGCTTTGCGTCATCTTCAGTTAACGCATTCTCGATTAAGTCACCGATAAGCGCGTCATCAAAGACCAAATTTGCCATCACTAAATCACGAGGGATTTCCAAATCATCTGCTGTTCTTGCGTAGCGCGCATAGCCGAGTTCATGGCAACCCACACAGTAATTCATGTAGTTTTTAAATCCGCGTTGCAGGGATACCTTATCGTCAAAAGAAGTTTCTACATGCTCCAACTCTAGCCCCGCTTCAGAGGCTTGAGCTTCATTGGTGAACATCAGAGGTATTACGACTAGCGCGATAATTAGCAACAGCGTACCCATCAGCTGCGGAATAGTTATAAACCTGCCAGTAACACGCTCTGGAGGCTGCGTTGTCACTTCTTTTCTTGTATACCAAGGCATCGCTACAAAGTAAGCAAAATAGACGATGGTCATAATCTGAGCCAGCAATGTCTTGGCAGGGCTGACTGATTGAGTCCCGAGAACGCCCAATATGAGGAAGCTCACGATAAACGACAGAAGCGCTGTCCGACTATACCAACCCTTGTAGCGCATAGATCGCACAGGGCTTTTGTCCAACCAAGGCAGGACAAATAGAATCGCGATTGCACTAATCATCACCAACATGCCCCAGAACTTCGCATCGATGCCAAACAATGGCACAGTCACGGCACGGAGCATCGAATAGAATGGCGTGTAGTACCAAACCGGTGGAACATGTTCAGGCGTTTTGAGCGGATTAGCCTCTTGGAAGTTAGCGATTTCCAAGAAATATCCACCCATTTCTGGCGCAAAGAAAACAATCGCGCAGAAAACGAACAGGAATAAAACGATGCCCGCTAGATCATGATACAGCGTGTAATAAGGGTGGAAAGGCACTCCGTCTAGAGGAACCCCGTCTGGCCCTTTGTTCTTTTTAATATCGACGCCATCTGGATTATTTGAGCCCACTTCATGCAGTGCCAAAATATGCAGGACTACTAGCGCCAGCAAAACGATTGGCAGAGCAACTACATGCAGCGCAAAGAAGCGATTTAAAGTAGCTCCAGAAATCAGGAAATCACCGCGCACCCAAACAAGAAGGTCTTCACCGATAACAGGTATTGCTCCGGCGAGTGACACAATTACATTTGCGCCCCAATATGACATCTGTCCCCAAGGCAACACATAGCCCAGAAATCCTTCAGCCATCAGCACAAAATAAATAGCCATGCCAAAAACCCAAATTAACTCTCTTGGTTTTTGATAAGAGCCATACATAAGGCCACGGAACATATGGAGGTAGATAACAAAGAAGAACGCCGAAGCGCCTGTGGAGTGGATATAGCGAAGTAACCAGCCATATTCCACATCTCGCATAATGTACTCTACAGAGGCGAATGCGGCTTCAGCACTGGCCGTATAATTCATTGTTAGCCAGATTCCGCTCAATAGCTGGATAACCAACACAACCATCGACAGAACACCAAAGTAATACCAAAAGTTGAAATTCTTCGGCGCGTAGTATTCAGATAAATGCTTTTTCCACGCGTTGACTATCGGAAGGCGGGCATCCACCCAATCTCTTAAACCAATCAGACCACCAACAACTTTGCCAGGCTTTTTGGTTGAATCAAATTCATTGTTGCTACTCATATCACTCATGCTGCGGTTTCCTCATCAACACCAATCACCAACACGCTGTCACTTTCATAAGAGTAAGGCGGCACCTGCATATTTCTAGAAGATGGGGAACCACTATAGACACGGCCCGCCAAATCAAAACGAGAACCGTGACAAGGACAGAAAAATCCACCACGCCACTGCTCATCAAACGGCTGCGGTCTGAGCTCGATGTGAGGGGTGGGTGAACAAAACAAATGCGGGCAAAGGCCCACTAACACAAGCAATTCCGGAGAACGTGATCGATACTCGTTGGTAGCGTATCCGGGCTGTTCTTCATCTTCGGAATTTGGATCGGTCAGCTGATCCAAGTTCTCACCGAGGGCTGCTAGCGCCGCTTCAGTGCGTTTAATAATGAAAATAGGCTTTCCTCTCCATGCGGGGATTGGGCCAAGAATTTCACCTTCTTGCAACTGGCTAATATCGATACGCACCGGCGCACCGGCGGCTCGTGCTTTAGCACTTGGGTTCCAAGAACCCACAAATGGTACTGCAGCTGCAGCAACGCCGATGGCACCCATCGCAGTCGTTGATCCAACTAAAAATCGTCTACGGCCAGCATTCTTACTGTCGTTTGTCACCGCTTCTTCTCCTTGAAAATAAGAAAAACACTATAGGCTGAGCCATTCTAAGGCGGGATACTGAAGGTTACGCTCTTTGATAAGCGCAGCAGTCTTAATTCGGTCAGCAAATCCAGCCAATAATAGCCAATATTTAGAAATTATTCAAGCTGGCCAAGATGCCGATTAGTAGCTATGCGCTTGATAATATTGAATAAATTTGTATTTTACAGGCACAAAAAAACGCCAAACTCAGACAACAAGTTGGCGTTTCTCTGACTAGAGCGAGTCTAGCGCTTGGAAAACTGCGGCTTCTTACGTGCTTTACGAAGGCCGACTTTCTTCCGCTCTACTTCTCTTGCATCGCGTGTAACGAAACCCGCTTTACGTAGTGTAGGCTTTAATTCGATATCGTAATCCATCAAAGCACGTGTAATACCGTGACGAATCGCTCCAGCTTGACCGAAACTGCCACCGCCGCGCACAGAAACATTGATGTCAAACTTTTCAGTCATCTCTACAAGTTCAAGTGGTTGCTTAACAATCATTCGAGCTACTTCACGCCCAAAGTAACCATCTAAGGTCCGCTTATTAATTGTGATGCTGCCGTCTCCACTGGTCAAGTAGACCCGAGCTGTGGAGGTTTTGCGTCTACCGGTGCCGTAATATTGAGTTGCTGACATTGCTTCTTAAGGCCTCTTCAGGATTAGAGATTCACGCTTGCAGGCTGCTGAGCCCCATGCGGATGATCTGACCCAGCATAGACTTTAAGCTTTTTAAACATAGCTCTGCCTAGCGGAGTTCTTGGTAACATGCCTTTGATGGCAAGTTTAACGATTCTTTCTGGCTCTCTTTCTTGCAACTTTTCAAATGACATTGACTTCAAACCACCTGGGAAACCCGAGTGGGAATAGTATATTTTGCCTTTTGCTTTATTGCCGGTCACTTTTACTTTATCAGCATTGATAACGACGACAAAGTCGCCTGTATCGACGTGAGCCGTGTACTCTGGCTTATGCTTCCCTCGTAAACGAGTAGCAATAGCTTGTGCCATCCGGCCAAGTGTTAGGCCTTGGGCATCAACGAGTAGCCAGTTCTGGTCTACTTCTTGTGGTTTTGCACTATAAGTCTTCATGGCGAATTCGTGGCTTTGCATTAAGGAGCGCGAATACTACCGAAGCGGTAGAGATTGTTCAAGCGAAATTCGCTTCTAAATTCAGGAAGCTCTACAGCCCCCATAAGCTAGGCCAAATGGGCATAGCCGAGGTATGTATGAGATTGCATTTCCAACAGCCGCGATTGAGTTCGCTCAAACGCAAAAGCTAAGTTGCGGCCTTTATAAAGAGCCTCGATTGGAACTTGCGCGCTCATCACTAATTTGACTCGGCGATCATATAGCTCATCAATCAAACTTACAAACCTTCGAGCACAGTCATTTTCATCATCACCCATGGCAGGTACATTGCCAATAATAATTGTGTGAAAAAGTTTCGCGAGCTCAATATAATCGAATGCGCTTCTGGGCCCACCGCATAATTCATCAAATTCAAACCAGGCTATGTCACCCGCCTGACGCCGAGTACTAATCGGCCTATCCAATATAATTAGCTCTCCACCTTCCCCAGAAACCGAAACTCGAGATAATTCGGCGAACTTTGCGTTTAGCTCAGCATTGGTCTGCGAGGTAATTGGACATAAGTATAAATTCGCACGCTCCAGACTCCTTAACCGGTAATCTAATCCAGATGCCAGTTCGATTACTGTCGTATGTTTTTTGAGCATCTCAATCGCGGGAATGAACCGCGGCCTTTGCAGGCCATTTTCGTAAAGACCATCTGGGTTGATATTGGACGTCGTAACTAAAACAACATGGCGCTTAAAAAGCGCATCCAGCAAGCCAGCTAAAATCATCGCATCCCCGATATCTAAGACAAAGAACTCATCAAAACAGAGAACTCTCGCCTGACTGGAAATCAAATCCGCAAGCTTATCTAGGGGGTTTTTTTGCCCCTGCAGTGCAGTTAGCTCCCCATGCACAACCTGCATAAAACGGTGGAAGTGAGTCCGCTGTTTTTCCTCGAACGGCAAGCACTCGAAAAACAGATCCATCAGATATGTTTTACCTCGCCCTACCCCACCCCAGATATAAAGCCCCTGAGTACCCTCATCAATAGCATCTGACCCAAACATCCAGCCAGCTAGAAAACCACTTAATCCGAGCTTTTTAGCCTTGCTGCCTTGTCCATTAGCAACCAGTTCATCAAACAAACACTGAAGGCGCAAAACCACCTGCTCTTGCATGGCGTCAAAGACAATAAGCCCAGAATCCAGATCTTGAGTATATTTTTGCCTAGGTGAGATCAATTTGGGTGAAGTCGATTTGGGTGAAGTCGATTTGGGTGAAGTCAATTTGGGTGAAGTCAATTAAAGTACCTTTTAAATAATTCTTCTATTCATAGCCCTAACGGTTAACTCTCTAGCTCAGAGCTACCCCGGTGGACTGATCAAAACACCCGCACAGAGGCGCCTAGTATTTTAGGTCGGTTTTTGTATCAAAGTCACTATTAGCAAAATCGGACCAATTATCAGCCATCAATTCGCCTTGCTGAGGTGATGGTTCGCATAATCAGTGTATAGGTCGGGATTTGAATTGGGTTATACTGCGATCTCGAAATGAAACACTCAGCAAAATTTACCATCTTTGGCATTTAATAAGGCGATAAAGAACATGATTTGGTTAGTTGCGGTCGGTTGTCTTGCAGTAGGCGTTGTTATCGGTGTGGTCTTAGCTAGTCGTATGAACACGAGTCCGTCACGAGTTCAGGAACTTGAAAATCAAATCCGCCGCCTGAAAGAATCACACGGGGAATACCGAGACAATGTCAGCGATCATTTTAGTATGACCGCCGAATTGGTCCAGCATATGACCCAGAGCTACCGAGAGGTGTATCAACATCTAGCCGCTGGCGCTCAAGATCTTTGCCCATCTGAAGTTGCTAGCAAACTTCTTCCTACAGACAGTGACGCGGCATTCGAAACCACACCTATTGAAGAAGAAACTAGTGGCCTAAACCCACCCAAAGACTATGCAACCAAACAAGATCCGCAGCGCAAAGGCGCACTCTCAGAAGATTTTGGGTTAGATAAATCAAAGCTCACATCAGAAGAAGATCAGTGAAGACTGCGACCCTATTTGATGTTAAGTCTAGCGCTACTAAGATATAACCCTGTATGTAGTGGACGCGTTTTACTCCTGCAGGATTGATTTCAATTTGCAGCTACCTCAGCCAACCATTCTATTACAAATACTGAAAAGCGATGCCTGATTACAAACTTACTCATTTAAAACAGCTCGAGTCAGAAAGCATTCACATTATTCGTGAAGTTGCGTCTGAATTCGATAAGCCCGTCATGCTTTATTCGGTCGGAAAAGATTCTGCCGTCATGTTGCATCTGGCGCTAAAAGCATTTTACCCTGGTAAGCTGCCGTTCTCTCTATTGCATGTCGATACGACATGGAAATTTCGAGAGATGATTGAATTCAGAGACAAGCACATCAAGAAGCTTGGCCTCGACCTTATCGTTCATACGAATCAAGAAGGTGTTGCTGCCGGAGTTGGTCCATTCACACACGGCAGCGCACAACACACTGACATAATGAAAACCCAAGCGCTTAAACAGGCCTTGAATAAGTACAAATTCGATGCTGCATTTGGCGGCGCTCGCCGAGATGAAGAGAAGTCACGAGCCAAAGAGAGAGTGTTTTCGTTTCGCGACAAGAACCATGGCTGGGACCCTAAAAACCAGAGGCCGGAGCTTTGGAATATATACAATAGCTCGGTAAACAAGGGCGAAAGTATTCGTGTCTTTCCCTTATCGAATTGGACTGAATTAGACATTTGGCAATACATCCACCTTAACGAAATAGAAATAGTCCCACTTTATTTTGCCAAGCCACGCCCAATCGTAAATATAGATGGTGTAGATATTATGGTCGACGATGATCGCATGCCGATCGGCAAAGACCAGAAAATCGTAACCAAAACCGTGCGCTTTAGAACGCTTGGCTGCTACCCCTTAACAGGTGCGGTTGAATCAACAGCAACAACTTTGCCTGAAATTATCCAAGAAATGTTGTTAGCCACTAGCTCAGAACGGCAAGGCCGTTTGATTGACTCGGACAAATCGGGCTCGATGGAAGATAAGAAACGCAAGGGCTATTTCTAACAAACTCAAACACACCTCATCACTTTCCAAACAAGGTAAACCTGAACATAACATGTCACATCAATCAGAACTCATCAGCACTGATATAGACGCCTATCTCGCCCAACACGAACGTAAAGAATTGCTGCGATTGCTAACCTGCGGAAGTGTGGATGATGGCAAAAGCACCTTGATAGGCAGGCTTCTACACGATGCAAAAATGATTTATGAAGATCAGCTTGCAGCAATTGAAGCAGACAGCGTGAAGTCAGGCACAACCGGTGGCAATATCGATCTGGCTCTTCTGGTAGACGGGTTGCAAGCAGAACGTGAGCAAGGCATTACCATTGATGTCGCTTATCGGTATTTTTCAACAGCAAAACGGAAATTCATTATTGCCGACACACCGGGACACGAGCAATACACTCGAAATATGGCGACCGGCGCATCCACCTGTGATCTGGCAATCATTCTCATTGATGCAAGATATGGCGTCCAAACTCAAACCAGACGACATAGCTTTTTAGCCTCCCTTCTTGGTATCAAGCACATCATCATTGCAGTAAACAAAATGGACCTGGTTGACTACAGCCAAGACACCTTTTTAAAGATTAGAAAAGACTACATTGAATTTTCCAAAAAACTTGCGCCTGCAGATTTTCAATTTATCCCCCTCTCTGCGCTCAACGGTGACAACGTTGTAAATCCTAGCGAGCACATGGACTGGTACTCCGGCCTGCCATTAATGTCCATGCTTGAAACGATTGAAATTGTTGAGGATAAAAACTACACAGACTTTCGCTTTCCGGTCCAATACGTTAACCGGCCTAATCTTAACTTCCGTGGATTTTGCGGAACCGTTGCGTCAGGGGTGGTACGTAAAGGTGACGAAATTATAGTTTTACCGTCTCTTAAAAAGAGCACGGTTAAATCGATTGTTACCTACGACGAAGAATTAGAACTCGCTCATGCCTCTATGGCTATCACCCTAACACTTGAAGACGAAATCGACATCAGTCGCGGGGACATTATTACTCACGGAGATAACCTTCCTCAAACCGCTGACAATTTTGAAGCCGTCTTAGTCTGGATGACTGACAAACCCTTGTTAGCGGGACAGCAGTATGACTTTAAGCTGGGCACCCGCACGGTTCAGGGTTCTATAAATAGTTTTAGACACAGAATCGATGTGAACACGCTAGAAAAAATCCCCGCCCCTGGGCTTGAGTTAAACGAAATTGGCCTCGTAGAAATTGATCTTGAGCAACCCGTGAGCTTCGATGGTTATAAGAATAATCGAGCCACTGGAAATTTTATTCTTATCGATAAACTGACCAATGTAACAGTTGGCGCGGGAATGATAGAGAACCCTGCGGCATCTGCCGATCGCCCTATAGACTCAGTCCGTCCCCACGTAAACAAAAAAGACCGCGCTTATCGTTACGGACAAAAGCCAGCAACAATCATGTTTATTGGAGTGTCAGGCTCGGGCAAATCAACTTTAGCCCATGGCCTGGAGAGACGACTGTTCGATAAAGGGCGTGCAAGCACCGTATTGGATGGAAAAACTATGCGGCTAGGGCTCAGCAAGGACTTGCCGCACACAGCGCTAGGGCGAGCTGAGAACCTCCGGCGCAGCGCCCACGTGGCAAGATTTGTTAATGACTCTGGACTAATTTGCTGTGCATCCTTCGTTGCTCCAAATGAGGATTCTCGTGAATATGCCGCCGATATTATTGGTGCAGAAAACTGCTATTTTATCTTTCTAAATCCACCTATAGAAGTTTGTAAACAACGCGACCCTAGCGGTATTTACACAGCTTACGAAGCATCAAAATCTGAAGATGTACCGGGCCTGTCGTTTCCCTACCAGCCACCGGCCACGGTCAGACTCGAGCTTGATACTTCTGTTCTGTCGATAGAGGAAAGTTTAGATAAAGTACTCAAAATGATGCGCGACGAAGAGATAATCTAAACACGGTGGAATCTATTGCGCATCAATTTGAGCAAGGGACTTATTTAATAGACTTAAGTGCGGCACAGCCGTCGCTGCACTACATGTCAAACAGGGTTATCTATATCGATAAACTCATGCTCAATTGCAAATGTAGTTGCTAAATATTGCCCTACTGCTTGCACGCCGTATCGCTCAGTAGCATGATGGCCTGCTGAGAAAAAATGTATTCCCGATTCTTTGGCCGCATGGAAAGTCTGTTCGGATATTTCGCCCGTGAGATAGGCATCCACACCAGCATCTATGGCCAAATCTATGTAGTTCTGGGCTGCGCCAGTACACCAAGCTATCGTGTTTATCTTGTCTGAACTTCCCTCGACCGACTGTGGATGCCTGCCTAATTTGGACTGCAAAAGTTCAACAAACTCAGCATGGGCCAGCGGTTTTAGCAGTTTTCCTGCCAACACCAATGGGTGCTTGTTTTGCTTATCCAAAGCACCTTCTATCTCTAAGCCCAGTAGATTCGCAAGTTGGGTATTGTTTCCATACTGTCGATGCACATCCAAGGGCAAATGATAAGCAAACAGACTAATATCGTGTTCAAGCAATGTCTTTATACGCTTTCTCTTAGCTCCTTTAATTCGCTGGTCTTCTCCCTGCCAAAAATAACCATGATGCACAAGTATTGCATCCGCGTTTGCGGCAACCGCCGCGTCGACTAGCGCTTGGCTTGCTGTCACCCCGCTGACAAGCTTAGCTACTTGTTCACTCCCCTGGATCTGCAAACCGTTGGGGCAATAGTCTTTAAACTGCTCCGGTTGAAGCAAAGCGCTAAGTTTTGAGTTAAGCTCAATTAAGCTTACTGGCATTGGAATCCGCCTCTGCAACATTGTATTTTTACGATGGCTTCATAATAGCATATGCCGAGAAAAGGAAATTAAGGCTAAGCAATGGATAGACTAACCAAGATTTTTCACTACTTGAGCTGGCCCACAGTTTGTGGGGTATTGATTGCTGTCGTGGTTTTGCAATATCAGCAATTAGAGAGGCTAAGTAACATAGACTCTCTGCCCCGTGTATTAGTGCAACCGCAGCCAGTACCTACGTTATCTTTCGCTGCCGCAATTGCTAGCGCGTCTCCCTCCGTTGTCAGCATAAATGCAACTAGCTTAAATGTTGGCTCAGTTACTCGGTCCACTATAAACCGGGTCGACTTTTTGCTTGAAGAAAGCGCGAGTCTCGGCTCCGGTGTCATTATAAATGCAGACGGCTTTATCCTCACCAATTTGCATGTTGTTGACACTCTTTTCGACGCCTTCGATACCGCCGTCACCCTCAAAGACGGCAGGCGAACACCGGCTAAAGTTGTCGCTTGGGATAAAGCCAATGACTTGGCTATTCTCCACATAAACTTAGACAATCTTGATGCCATAGAGATTGCGGACGTCTCCAAATTAGAAGTGGGCGATATCGTTTTTGCTATAGGCTACCCTCGAAATATTGGTCAGTCGGTTTCGCAAGGGATAGTAAGCGCTATTACTAGAAATACCGACCAATCCATATCAATACTGCAAACTGACGCTGCAATTAACCCGGGCAACTCTGGTGGCGCGCTGATTGATACAACCGGTAAATTACTTGGCATTAACTCATCTATTTTTTCGGAATCAGGCAACTTTGAAGGAATAGGCTTTGCTACTCCTTCAAGCTCAGCGATCGCGGCAACCCTAGATATGATATCTGGCGCTATCGCCGCAAATTCTGGTTATCTGGGAGTATTAACGGGTGAGGCGTTAAACGAGCAATCCAGCGAGTTATTTTTTGGGGTCAACAATATACGCGGCATGCTGGTCGAAAACGTCGATGAAGGAGGCGCTGCGCAGCGAGCAGGAATTAGAGCGGGCGATGTAATCACTCGAGTGGGCAATACAACCGTAATCGACGGGCAAAACATTGTGACAGAAATTCGCACGAAAAAGCCGGGTGATACAATCGAGATTGAAGTTTATCGAGAAGGCAGGACCGTCGCTTTCCCAACCACTCTTGGCTTCGGGCAAGCCGTCATAATTGAATTATGACAGTGCAAGTACTTTTGCAGTAGACCATGACAGCTTTATTTTTTATTCATAATTCTATATTCAGCAGACAGAGCATGAGCCTGCAAATGCTCACTCATAGCTAGCTCTGAGGTAATGCCAGCGAGCTTGTCAGCCGCAATCGCAGAGCACTGAATCACAGAGCTACGCTTTTGGAAGTCGTACACACCTAAAGCAGAGAAAAATCTAGCGGTTCCCGAGGTTGGCAAAACATGACTGGGCCCTGCACAATAATCCCCGAGAGCTTCAGCGGTATAACGCCCAAGAAAAATCGCCCCTGCGTTATCTATTAACTCTAACATATCATTTGGGTGAGCTACGGAAAGTTCAAGATGCTCTGGCGCGATTTCGTTGACAACGTCTGCGGCATCAGCAATATCTCTAGCGTGGATAAAAACACCACGCTTCTCGAGTGAAGTTCTGATTATGGATTGGCGATCCATGGTGGGCAAAAGAGCATCGATACTTTTTTGCACGCGATCAATAAAAGACTTATCTGTTGATATTAAAATTGATTGGGCCTGCTCATCGTGCTCCGCTTGCGAAAACATATCCATGGCTATCCAGTCTGGGTCAGTCTCACCATCGCAAACAATGGTTAGCTCCGACGGACCAGCCACCATATCTATTCCAACCTCACCAAAAACCATTTTTTTGGCAGCGGCCACGTAGACATTGCCCGGGCCGGCGATCTTGTCTACTTTGGAAATAGTTTTAGTGCCGTAGGCAAGCGCGGCAATCGCCTGTGCGCCGCCAACTGTAAACACTTGTGAGACACCGGCTAGGGCTGCCGCTGCAAAAACTAAATTCCCATCTGCTCCAAGCTGAGTTGGCACTGTCGCAACAATTTCTTTAACACCAGCAACCTGTGCTGGAATAGCCAGCATAAGCATAGATGAAGGATAATTAGCCTTACCCCCGGGCACGTAAACGCCGACCCTCTCTATAGGACTCACTTTTTGCCCATATACAGAACCGTCGGGCTCTTGGTATTGCCAGGAACCCTGTTTTTGTTTCTCGTGGTAATGACGAATACGCTTAGCCGCCTCGCTAAGCGCTTCTCTTTGACTGTCACTAATACTAGCCAGCGCCTGATCCATTTGCTCTCTACTAACGACCAAATCACTGATGCTGTTAACGGCAAACTTATCGAAAGTTTTTGTATACTCGATTAAGGCTTCATCGCCCCTTTCTCGTACATTTTTTAAAATTTCACTAACAGTGCTAGTGATAGGCGCCGCAATCAACATATCCCGATCGAGAATACCTATAAGGTGCCTCTTAAAATCGGGGTCATTAGTGGCAATTCGGCGAATAGCGGTTTTATTGGTCATAGTTTTTAAAACGAATACTAAGGTGAGTTCAGATCAGAACTACTGTGAATTTTCTACTGCGGCTCGAAGCTTCTCAAGAATTTCTCGAATCATTGCATTCTTAATTTTCAACGAGGCCTTGTTTACTATGACTCGAGAGCTTATTTCGGCAATGACGTGCTTGGGCTCTAAGCCGTTCGCTTTCAATGTCTTACCCGTGTCTACAATGTCAACAATCATATCAGCGAGGCCTAGCGACGGAGCAAGCTCTAATGCACCATTTAATTTAATAAGCTCTATTTGTTGGCCTTGCTCGGCAAAATAACGTTTCGCTACATTGGTAAACTTTGTAGCGACCTTAAGTCGATCCGTTTTAGCCTTCGCGCCAACCGGCTGCGCTGTCATCAACTGACATTTTGCTATCTTAAGGTCTAGTGGCTCATAGAACCCTTCAGCGCCATATTCTAATATAAGGTCCTTGCCTGCAACGCCCATATCAGCACTGCCGAATTCGACATACGTTGGGACGTCAGCCCCTCGAATTACCATCAATTTCACATGTGGCAGATTGGTATCAAACAGTAGCTTGCGACTTTTCGATATATCTTCAGCTGGGATAACCCCCGCCAGCGCAAAGAGAGGAAGGGTCTCTTCAAGTATGCGCCCTTTGGTCAATGCTATTACAAGTTCAGAACTACTCATTGGCTTATTTTCTGTCAATACCGGGGTTTAGGCCGAGCTCAAGCTAAGTTTAAGCAGGAAGGCGTTTGATTTTGGCACCAAGTAACTGAAGTTTCTCTTCAATACACTCATAGCCGCGATCTATATGATAAATTCGATCTACTATGGTTTCGTTTTTACCAACCAAACCCGCGATAATAAGACTAGCGGAAGCGCGCAAATCGGTAGCCATTACAGGAGCTCCATTCAACGAGTCAACGCCGGTAACGATCACAGTATTGCCTTCCACCTGAATCGATGCACCCATCCGATTCATTTCATGGACATGCATAAATCGGTTCTCAAAGACTGTTTCTGTTATGGAACCAGTCCCAGAGGCTATAGCATTAAGGGCTGTAAATTGAGCCTGCATGTCCGTCGGAAATGCCGGATATGGCGCCGTTCGTAACGACACTGATTTAGGGCGCTCATTGTGCATGTCTAATTCAATCCAATCTTCACCAACCTTAATGTCAGCTCCTGCCTGTTCTAGCTTAAGCAGCACAGCTTCTAAAATATTAGGCTGGGTATCTTTAACTTTAATATGACCTCTTGTTGCGGCTGCCGCGATCAGATAGGTGCCCGTTTCAATACGGTCAGGCATGACTGAATAGCTGCATCCATGAAGCTTGTCCACGCCTTGAATAACGATAGTATCTGTACCTTGACCTTTTATTTTAGCACCCATTGCCACTAAACAATTTGCAAGATCTACAACTTCTGGCTCTCTGGCGGCATTTTCTATAATTGTCTCACCGGTGGCTAGAGTCGCCGCCATCATGACATTCTCAGTACCTGTAACGGTCACCAAGTCCATAAAGATGTGAGCACCCTTAAGCTTATTTTTAACAGAGGCTCTGATATATCCATCTTCAACTTTGATTTCCGCACCCATAGCCTCAAGTGCAGTTATGTGGAGATTGACCGGCCTGCTGCCGATGGCACAACCCCCAGGAAGCGCCACTTCCGCCTCTCCGTAGTGAGCCAGAAGCGGGCCTAATACTAGAATTGAAGCGCGCATGGTTTTAACCAACTCATACGGCGCGCTAAAATGCTCAATCGTACTGCTATCCACTTCAACATTTAGTTTTTCATCGATTACCGGCTGAACCCCCATACAGCCAAGCAGCTCTATCATCGTGGTTATGTCGTATAAATGGGGCAAATTACAAATTTGCACGGTGTCTCTGGTAAGCAATGTGGCCGCCAAGATCGGCAAGGCTGAGTTTTTTGCCCCTGCAATTCGAATTTCACCGTCAAGTCGCACACCGCCAGTGATTAATAATTTGTCCATAGTCGTCCTAAAGTAAGTGGGCCTAGCGATTAACTTTCGTCAGAGGTCTTAAGGCGCATTGAAACCGCATGAATAGCGCCGCTGGAGATATATTCATTTAATATCTTATAGACGGCTTGCTGTCGTTTTACTTGATTGAGCCCCGCAAAAAAATCGCTCACAATAGATACTTGGTATTTGCCATCCCCACCCTCTACTACGATTTCATCGCCACTAAATTGACCTTCAAGTAAGGTTTCTATTTTATTTGTGTCCAACGTTTAGCTCCCTGCTACTTCCAGTTATTCAATACGGCATCTATGTCATTATCGTGCTGGGACATAAGGGCCGAAAATTGAGTGAAATATTGTCTACCAAGATTAATGCCAGCCAAACTTAAGTTTTTAAGCTTCCATTGCTCATCTTCATTCAGAAACATTTGGTACTGCAGCTTGAAACTCATGTCACCCTGCAACTCCATGCCAACCACAGTATCCGCCCTTGGATCGGTGGTTGGGTTTTCCGGCGGAAGAAAAACCAATTTCTGACCGTTGTATGACACCAGCGACGCTCCGTAAAAACGGGTCAGCGTGGTTCTAAGAATTTCGGCAAATCGTTCCGTCTGGGCCTCAGTTGCTGATCCAGCAAACCGATTCATCACAACTGTCGCGACAGCGTTAAAATCAACGAAGCTGTTAAGCACCGTTTCGATCTCTCCAAAATAGCGGTCTCGATCGCTTAGAAAGAACTCTTTCGAGGTGGCAGCCGTATCCAGTAACGCCTGAACACCCATCTCTGCTGTTTCTACCGCTGTTTTGTCTTGCGCCAGCAATGACCCAGAAAGCATGCCTAGCAAAGCCGTCATTCCAAGAGCTTTAATCATTAATTTCATGCACTTATCTCCCAATAAGTCCTACAGAGGACAATACGCCATTGGCCAAGTTAACAAAACCCTGAAAATCGGCATTGAATTTCCGGCGCGGAGGCAACTTAACCCAAGTGTCGATATAAGAATGTGATGATAACCTGAGGAAATTAACCGAGGCTGAATCAAAACAAGAAGGACTAAGTTTACATGAATTGCCCAGTTCAATAAATTATTACTTGCAAACAACTACAAACACCCTTCTAATTGTCGGCTTCCTCGAAGTCAGACAGAACCCTACGATTTATGCTCCTCGATACTGTCATCATCGTCCTCGGATTTATCGGTTTAATCTGGGGGGCGGACAAATTTGTATTCGGCGCCTCTGCGCTCGCCAGAAACTGGGGCATTTCTCCGTTAATGATCGGGCTCACCATAGTTGCGTTCGGAACATCTGCCCCTGAAATATTCTCTTCAGCCGCCTCAGCCTGGGAGGGCGAGCCAGAATTGGCCATTGGAAACGCACTCGGCTCGAACATGTTCAACATTGGTGTGGCGCTAGGAATAGCGGCCATTATCAGCCCGCTGAAACCCCCTACGTCCCTAATAGAAAAAGAAATACCTGCTCTCATCATGGTAACCCTGGTGACCGGAGCCTTGCTATTGGATCTTCATTTGGGCGCATTTGATGCTATCGTTTTAATAACAATAACCTTCTACTTTGGTTATAAGTTATTTCGAAAAAAAGCAAAATCTAGCTCAGCTCCCGAGATTCAGAGCGACGAATTCTCCCATGTAAGCAATCTACAAGCGGGCGCCTATTTAGGCTTAGGGTTAGCACTTTTGGTGTTGAGCGCTGAAGCCTTGGTGGCAGCGGCAACCTCTATTGCTGGAGCACTTGATGTTTCTACTGCGATTATTGGTCTTACAGTTGTCGCCTTAGGCACCAGCCTGCCGGAGCTAGCGGCATCTGTGACGTGTGTACTCAAAGGCCACCACGACTTGGCTATTGGCAACATTGTTGGATCGAACATTCTAAATTTACTGGCAGTACTGCCGTTTCCGGGGTTACTCAGCCCAGGCCCAGTTGAGGCAGCTCTTCTTTACAGGGATTACTCGACGGTCTTAGTTCTTACTCTTCTGTTAGCATTGGTTTGCTACCGCGGAATCAAGAAAAACTCTACTATTAGCAGATTAAATGGTATCGGATTATTGTCAATCTATTGCGGCTGGTTTACGGTTATGATGTTTCAACTCAATAGCTAAGCTCACCGCTGAACTACCGACAAAGCAATTACTGTTCTATGCATACTAGGTGCAATTACCCATGCCTGAAAAGCCGACTTCACAATCACCTTTTATCGACAGTGCCATACGCACTATAGAGATAGAAAACAGAGCCACCGCCTTACTGGCGGACAGGATCGGCAGCACCTTCGAAACTGCATGCCAAATGATGCTTGATACAAAAGGCCGAGTTATAGTCACTGGCATGGGAAAATCTGGTCATATCGGGAGCAAAATAGCAGCCACGTTTGCCAGCACTGGAACCCCGTCTTACTTTGTCCACCCGGCGGAAGCTAGCCATGGGGATATAGGCATGATTACAAGTGACGATGTCGTTCTTGCTCTCTCAAATTCTGGCAACACTTCAGAAATCACAACACTTTTACCTGTTCTCAAAAGGAAAGGAGTCAAATTAATTACCCTCACTGGCAACGCGTCCTCGGAACTTGCGTTGGCCGCCGATGCCAATATTGACGCCAGTGTAAGTGAGGAGGCCTGCCCTCTCGGCTTGGCCCCCACCTGCAGCACTACGGTGACTTTGATTCTTGGGGATGCCCTCGCGATGGCTTTGTTAGAGGCCCGCGGCTTCACTCGCGATGATTTTGCAATATCACATCCCGGCGGCAGCCTAGGGCGGCGCTTGCTGATAAAAGTCAAAGACGTAATGCACTCAGGGACCGAAATACCATCCGTGAAATTGGACAGCAGCTTATCTGCAGCACTTGCTGTAATGAGCGAGAAAGGTTTCGGCATGACCACCGTAATTGGTGAAAACAATCATTTAGTCGGCGTCTTTACCGATGGAGATCTGCGCCGAACGATAGACTCTGGGAAAAATATCCAACAGCTGAAAATTAGTGAAATCATTTCACCTAGCTACAAGTCTATTTCTGAAGATGTTCTAGCTGCCGAAGCTGTAAAGCTAATGGAAGACGCAAATATCTATGTCTTAATTGTCAAAAATGAAGCTGGCGAGGTCGTTGGAATCGTTAAAATGCACGACCTCTTAAAAGCACAGGTGGTATAGCCTTGATTTATAATAAACAACAAGATGCCTGCGAATCAGCCGCGCGCGGGATCAAACTATTGCTTTTAGATGTCGATGGCGTTTTAACTGACGGTAGCCTGCTATTTTCTAATTCCGGCGAAGAAATGAAAGCATTCAGCACCTTGGATGGCCACGGAATAAAGATGCTGATCAAATCTGGCATTCAGGTTGGCATTATTACAGGCCGAACATCCAAGTTGGTCGAGCAACGCGCCCGCGACCTAGGAATTGAAATACTTATTCAAGGAAGGGAAGATAAATTAATCGCGTTAGATGAAATTTTAGTAGGCAATAATATCGAGAAGGCAGCGATTTGCTATGTCGGCGATGACTTCCCCGATCTTGCTGTTATGCGCGCTATTGGACTGAGTGCATCCGTTCCTAATGGTCATCCAGATGTAAAATCTGCAGCCAGCTTTGTCACTGAGCGCCGCGGCGGTGAAGGCGCTGTTCGAGAAGTTGCCGACTATTTGCTGAAGGCCAAAGGACTGTATCAAGCGCTGCTAGATCAGTAAATGTATAACACTTTCCACTAAGCCTATTCGTGATAAGCTTTTATCACAAAGCATTAAGCGAGACTCATGCAAAAACTTATCATCGGCGCGGCCTCACTCCTTCTCGCCATTGCCTTTGCTGCCAATTATGAGCAACTAATAATTACTAGCCCTAGCGGGGATCCCAGCCGCGTAGGGGTACTCGATTTTAATGCATATTCTGTCGGCATCAACACTGTGATATATGACGTCAACGGCCAAATCAACTACACTTTGCAGGCAAATAGGCAAGTTCAATACAACGATGACTCAACAGAATTAGACAAACCCTTTGTCCGTTTGTTTCGAGAGGGTGAGTCGCAATGGAATGTGCTCGCAGACACAGGCGTTATCTCATCCGCAGCCATGAGCGATCACAAAGAAATGCGTACTATTGAATTATCCGGTAATGTCGAGGTTTACAGCGTAGACGAGTTTGGCAATCGGACGGTAATGACAACTCACAAGCTTATGCTTGATCCGCAATTAGAAACGTTAAAGACCGATCAGCCTGTAGTAGTTGAAACCAGCACCCTACGCCAAAGCGCCATCGGTATGGATGCTGATTTAAATTCCGATGAGATTATTTTTCATCGCGATATAAGAGGAAACTATGAACACCCGCCTTCTAACTAGACTTAGCACTTTTTTATTTGGCTTCTTGATAGCCTGCTTGGGACAACTGGCCAATGCAGCGGCAGAATCAGAAAATGATAGTCTCCTTCAGGATTTTGGCTGGACAAATGACGGCGAAATGACAATGGCAACAGCAAACAATATTCGCACCGTTAATCTTTCAGAGAATGTCGTGCTCACCCAAGGGACGTTAGAAATTTTTGGTGACCTCGCGATACTTGAGTTTGATGAGCCAACTCAAATTTTGATAAAAGCCACATTTTATGGGGCCCCAGTAAGTTATAGACAACAGCTTGATTCAGGCGATGCAGGCATCCGAGGTAGTAGCGACTCGATAGTGCTGATTAACGAAGACTCTAGTGGCGAAACAGTCATTGAACTCATCGGTAATGCCCACATTGAATCCCCCGACTCAACTACGGACTGTGCTGCCATCGTGTACTTACCCAATAAAGAACTGATCAGAACAGCAACCGGCCCCTGCGCTGGAAGTCTCAGTAAAATTGAAGAGTAATTTTATGCTTGAAGCATCCAACCTCGCCAAAAGCTACAAGGGGCGCGAGGTAGTTAGAGACGTTTCAATATGCATTGAACAAGGTCAAATCGTCGGCTTACTAGGCCCTAACGGGGCTGGCAAAACCACTTGTTTCTATATGATTGTAGGTTTGGTACGTGCCGATAGCGGAAGCGTCAAGCTTGCTGAGCATAACCTAACAAATCTACCCATTCATCAAAGAGCCAGCTACGGACTCTCTTATTTACCTCAGGAATCTTCAATATTCCGTACCTTGACTGTGGAACAAAACATCCTTGCGATCCTGGAAACCCGCAAAGACCTTAGTCGCTCCGAGCGACACAATAAAATGGAATCGTTACTAGACGAATTTAATATTGGCCACATTCGCCACAACAAAGGTCAAAGCTTATCGGGCGGCGAGCGGCGCAGAACCGAGATAGCGCGAACTCTTGCAACTGACCCAAAATTTGTTTTGCTCGACGAGCCTTTTGCAGGCGTGGATCCGATTTCAGTAAGTGATATTAAGCAGATAATTAAGCATTTGAAGTCACGCGGTATTGGTGTGCTTTTAACAGATCACAATGTAAGAGAAACTCTCGATATTTGTGAAAATGCCTACATCGTCAGCGAAGGTAAAATAATCGCCGAAGGTAATGCGAACGCAATTATAAGCAATGATAAAGTCCGAGAAGTCTATCTTGGAGAGCAGTTTCGAATTTAACCTAGTCAACCCTACTCCGCCTACAGCCTCTCTAACACTGCCCTTAAAACCCAACCATTGTTTAATAGAACCAGAAAGCTCGCGTTCTTGGCTACCGTCTCATTCAGCAGACTCATCAAAGGTTTTATAAAAAAAGAATAATAATACATATTTATCAATAGCTTAGATTTAAAAAACCATGCTGGCGCGCAGAATTTGAAGCTAAAATAGAGCGCAGTATTGGCAGACAAATGCAGCTATTAAAACAGGCATGATACTTGCTATACTAAGGCTCACTTTTGCAATCGCACAGCATCATGCTGGGCAGAACACGTCAGCTCCTAACACTATGAAATTATCGTTACAGCTCAAGCTTGGTCAGCAATTGACCATGACCCCCCAGCTTCAGCAAGCGATAAAACTCCTCCAGCTATCTACCTTGGATTTGCAACAAGAGATCCATCAAGCGCTAGAATCAAACCCGATGCTTGAGTTGATAGAAGAAGACGACACTAATGAGTCTCAGGCAGATGCTAATACCCAGCAAGAGGTAAAAAGTGACACCGCGAGCTCAGAAGAGGCATCGGATAGCGATTATCCGACTTCCGACGAAACCGACTGGCAAGACAATATCCCCACGGACTTAAGCGTAGACAGCAATTGGGATGATATCTATCCTAATACTCAGCCTTCTTCATCTTCATTTGATTCCGAATCCGCTGATTTTGAATCCAGAAATACAGCAGAAGAAACACTGCAAGACCATCTACACTGGCAGCTCAATCTAACACCGCTGTCTGAGACAGACCTCTCTATCGGCTATGCAATCATTGATGCTATCGATGCCAATGGGATGTTAACGGTTGATGTTGAGTCAATTCTATCTGGCTTCGACGCTGAACTGGAAATAGAACTCGATGAAGTAATCGCTGTTCTCCATCGTATTCAGCAGTTTGATCCTCTGGGAGTTGGCTACCGCAACCTCTCCGAGTGTTTAAAAATCCAATTAGACCATCTTGAAGCCCCTGAATCAGCCAAGCAGATAGCTCACGCTAAGCTGATAGTCGGTGAATATCTAGAATTGCTTGCTCACCGTGACTACGCTCAGCTAATGCGTCGAACCAAGTTAAAAGAGCCTGAACTTAGGATTGCCATTGAGTTGATAGAAAGGCTTGACCCTCGGCCAGGTTCTGCGATCTCTCCTCCCACCACCACTTATATTATTCCTGATGTAATCGTTACCAAACAAGCGGGCAAGTGGAAGGTTGAATTGAACCCTGAAACTGCCCCAAAAATCAGAATAAATAGTAGCTACGCCTCTCTCGTTAAACGTGCAGACACAAGCAACGACAACAACTATTTACGCGATAATTTACAAGAAGCTCGTTGGTTTATTAAGAGTTTACAAAGCCGTAATGAAACCCTCATGAAAGTCTCAACACGAATCGTTGAGCATCAAAAAGGTTTTCTTGAATATGGCGAAGAAGCGATGAAACCCTTGGTGCTACATGACATTGCAGAAGCGGTCAGTATGCATGAATCAACTATTTCTCGTGTCACAACGCAAAAGTATATGCATACGCCTCGAGGCATTTTCGAGCTTAAATATTTCTTCTCTAGTCATGTGTCCACCAAAGGTGGCGGCGAATGTTCCTCTACAGCTATTCGCGCAATAATTAAGAAATTAGTCGCAGCTGAGAATGTACGTAAACCACTAAGTGATAGTAAAATCACAGCATTATTAGAGGAAAAAGGTATAAACGTTGCCCGGCGAACAATCGCAAAATATCGAGAATCTTTGTCAATTCCGCCTTCGAATGAGCGCAAGCGCCTAGTCGAATAATGCGCGCCGCCCACAGCACTTAAGTAAAATCGATAAAACAAGAGGTTGAAGAAAAATTAGTAATGGAACTGGAGAATATTCTAAGTCAGGCTAGATGCCATTGCCGTATGCAAGGCAGTAGTAAGAAACGTATTTTGAAAACGATTGGTGAGCACCTTTCTGAAACAAACAACAATTTGGATGCCGGTGAGGTCTTTGACGCGTTGATGGCGCGCGAGCAACTAGGCAGCACCGGAATTGGTGCTGGAATTGCAATACCTCACTGCCGCGTCCCTCTTTGTTCCGATATTGTCGGTATGCTAATCACATTAAAAGAACCGATCGATTTCGATTCTATTGATGATAGTCCTGTGGACATTATTTTCGTTTTAATTGTTCCGGAACAAAAGACAGATGAACACATAGAGACACTTGCGGGACTTGCCAGATTATTCAGTGATGAAGATTTTTGCTATACACTGAGAAATACTCAAGACTCTGAAGATCTATACAATATCGCGATTACTTATTAACAGCAGCAGTAATCAGCACTATGCTAATCGATCAGCGGGCTCCAATGCCTCAAGGTGGCGAGTATGAAGCTAACAATTATCAGCGGCAGATCCGGGTCAGGCAAAAGTACCGTACTCCACATCCTTGAAGATAGGGGGTATTACTGTATAGATAATTTGCCAGCAAGTTTGCTGCCGGCTCTAGCACAAAGAGTATCATCTGGGGCCATTGGCACAGCCAACGTGGCGGTTAGTATTGATGCCAGAAATATATCATCGGACCTAGAACAAGTTCCACGCATTATCTCTGACATTGAGGCACAGTCCTTCCCAACTGAAATCATCTTTTTGGATGCTAACAGTCAAACTCTTTTAAAACGTTTTAGCGAAAGCCGTAGGAAGCATCCATTAACTTCCGCAAGCGTTGGGCTAAAAGAAGCCATCGATAAGGAATCGGAATTACTTGAGGCGATTTCAGTTATGGCTACTCTTTCTATCAACACGAGTAGCATGTCATTGCACGAACTCAGAGATACCATCAAGAATCGCTTGGTGGGAAATAAAGATACGAGTCTAGCGCTAGCATTCCAGTCGTTTGGATTCAAGAACGGCATCCTAGTTGATGCCGACATAGTTTACGATGTTAGATGTCTGCCCAATCCTTATTGGGACACGTCACTGCGTGGACTCACTGGCAAGGATAGTACTGTCATTGATTTTCTCGACAAGCAATCTCTGGTCACGGAAATGCTAGACGATATTTCTCAATACTTGATTAAATGGCTGCCCTCGTTTGAAAGCAACAATCGCAGTTATATGACAGTAGGGATTGGCTGCACTGGTGGTCAACACCGCTCTGTCTACATATGCGAACAATTAAGAAAAAGATTCGCTGACAAAATTACTAATGTGCAAGTTCGTCATCGCGAATTAGATTAACGCAAAATAGATAAACGCGAATTAGATAAAATAGGGCCATAGCCATGTTGGAAGCCAAAACCGAAATAATCAACAATGCAGGACTGCATGCTCGAGCGGCATCCAAACTTGTAACACTAACCAGTAGTTTTAGCAGCACGATAAAAATTGGCCAAGAAAAAATGGTTGACGGAAAAAGTATTTTGTCACTGATGATGCTAGCAGCCACTAAGGGTACTGTTTTGAAGCTTGAGATCGAAGGCCGTGATGAAGAGCAAGCAATGAAAGCGATAAAAACGCTTATAGAAGAGCGGTTCGACGAAGCAGAATAAACCGGCAAGTCTTTCAATTCTTCGCTTGTTACACTAGCCCCTGACAATCAAGAAATTACCTTTGTTCTACCAGCTTATTTAGAACGAAATCCGGTAGAATTGCGGCGTCCCAGCAGTACTGGCATAAGCATTGCCAGAAATCACCGAGCGCAATCTAGCTAATGTGTTCAAAAAGAGCAAAAAATGACTCAACCTCACGACCCTCAATTTCCTAAAGACCCCGTTTTAGAACTTAACCAAGCTCTAGATAGTGGTTCTCTTTATCAAGTTAGGCAGATGCTTAAAACGCTTCCGACAGCAGGTATCGCTCATTTACTTGAGTCCTCACCTCCCAAAACGAGAAGCATTCTCTGGCAATTGGTCGATAAAGATTCTGAAGGCGAGGTCATTCAGTATCTTAATGAGGATTTACAGAACGATATCCTCAGTGAGTTAAATGCTGAACAAGTTGTTGAGCTGACCGAAGGGCTCGAAACCGATGACATAGCAGACATACTGCAACAGTTGCCACATCAAGTCATCCGCGAAGTCCTGCAAGCTATGGACCAGCAAGACCGCGATCGAATGGTAACCATTCTTGCCTTCAATGAAGACACCGCTGGCGGGTTAATGAATACGGACACGATAACCGTGCGCCGAAATCACACTATAGAATTAGTTCTGCGTTATCTTCGCCGACATGATCGCATCCCAGAAATGACTGACAATCTTCTAGTTGTTAACCGAGAAGACCAGTTCCTAGGCATCCTGTCGCTACGCGATATGCTCGTAGCCGATCCCCTGACAAGTGTCCGCGAGATCATGAGAGAAGATATAGAAGCCATCGCGGTAGATATGCCTGCGGCCCAAGTCGCCCAGCTATTCGAACAACATGACTGGGTTTCTGCACCGGTAGTGGATAATTCCGGTAAGCTTCTTGGCCGAATCACTATTGATGACGTGGTCGATGTTATCCGAGATAACGCCGAGCACTCGTTGATGAGTATGGCCGGCTTAGATGAGGAAGACGACACCTTCGCGCCGGTATTCAAAACCGCAAGAAGAAGAGCGCTTTGGCTCGGCGTTAACCTTATGACTGCGGTTTTTGCATCCTTTGTCATTTATCTTTTTCAAGATACTTTAGACCAAGTGGTTTATCTTGCGGTCTTAATGCCTATTGTCGCCAATATGGGCGGCGTTGCAGGAACACAAACACTCACCCTTGTTATACGAAGCCTGGCCCTGGGTCACATAAGCGCGTCTAATAGCCGTTGGTTATTAACCAGAGAACTCGGGGTTGCTGTTCTCAACGGCGCGCTCTGGGCGCTGGTGATTTCCATAGTCACGTTCCTGTGGTACCGAGACATCCAACTTAGCTATATCATTGCCGCTGCCATGATGATTAATTTGGTGACGGCAGCTTTAGCAGGCGCTTATCTGCCCCTATTCTTGAAACGAATTAATATTGATCCGGCATTGGCCGGCTCGGTGGCACTAACTACCGTCACAGATTCCGTAGGTTTTCTTGCATTCCTCGGATTAGCAAAGGTTTTCTATATAACATGAGCATTGAAAATGAAGACAACAACATCATCAGCAAAAGCCAGCGAAAACGTGAAGCTGATGCAATGCAGGTGTTAGGCAAACGTTTGACTGAACTCACCAACGCCCAGCTCAACGAACTCCCATTGAGCGAGGAAGCGTTTGATGTGATTCATGAATATAATCGACTGCCCAACAGCCATGAAGCCAAACGCCGTCAGCTACAATTTATCGGCAGGGTTATGCGCGACAGTGACGTCGAAGCAATAACACAAAAATTAGACAAAGTACTATCGTCCAACTATCAGAGTAATAAAAATCAAAAAAAGAAGGCCATTGAGCAACAAGCAATAGATGTTCTTGAAAATGGTGATGAGGGCATAAACCGTGTTCTGGCCAAAAATCCGCAATTAGACAGACAGCAACTAAGGCAAATACACAGGGAATTTCTACGCGCCAATGACGCTAAGAAACGCGTTTTGCAAATCAGGATTCAAGACCTACTGCGCTAAAGTTAGAATCACCGAACGCCACCTCTTGACATTGTGCCGGCTTTCTTGGCCGTTAGATTCAGGCCGGCGAGGAAAGTATTCATGCAAAATTCCTCCCACCGGATCAATGTTTACGGGCTTAGAGACAAACCGATCCATCCCTGACGCGATCGCCCTCTTTGGGGGCCTCCATAACATGTGCGCTCAGGGCTACAGTTTTTATAGGAGTCGACATTTTTTGGCTTGCTTGTCGCACCCGAATGACTTTAGTTGCCTCCCACCCATCCATAACAGGCATTCAACAGTCCATAAGAATTAAGTCAAATTCACTGCCTGACTTAATCGAACTCATCGCTTCAGCACCACTTTCAACGATTGCGGGAGTGATATTGAATTTTTTGAAACTCCATTAACAACCAATTGGTTTATTTTATTATCCTTGGCAAACAGCGCCTTAATCCCACCAAATTCACCGCGAAAAGGCAACGATATAACATTCGAATAGCTTGATAGCTGAATTCCCAAGTGCTCATCCACCTAGCTCTGTAGATCGAAAGGAACATTTTCGACCTCCATTTTACCCGCTTCAATCTTTGAAAAAAAAGCACGTTGTTCAACACTTCAAAAGTCATTTTGCTGGCGCATTGATAATGCTCACATAACGGCGCTAACGCTCACTGAGATTGGTTTCGACCAATAACTGAGACATACCTAAAACGCCATTCATAGGTATACGGATTTCATGGCTCATAGTGGCTGAAAACTCATTTTTGGCTTGCCGTGACTTTTGCAAACCGGCGCAGGCCTCTTCAAGATCTGTCGTGCGGGCGTGAAGAGGCCGCCTAAGTTCGGCATTAGACTCATGAATTTGATCAGCTTGGCTAAGCAATCCTTTTTTTAGGTAGCGAAACACCACGGCAATGATTACTCACCGACAGCTACTAGTGTGACAAATACTAAGGCCCCGCCACTGAACGTGTTAGCTGAGCTTTGTACATCAAAATTATAGGCGAAAAACAAAATCATAACGGCAATAATTGCAATCGCTAAATCTAGCAATAAGCCAATCGTGCTCGATGTAAGCTTCTGTGGATGGAATGATTCATCAATACCTTGCCGCTTAAAATGGTCTAACCAGCCCTTAAACCTATAGTTCTTCGTATAAGTCTCGTAGACAACACTGAATAGACAAGGCCACTGCCACTATTATAGCCAAAAGCCACAGCTATACCCTGAATTTGTAAAGTGATAACATCCTTGCTGTTTGGAAATATGTCTTTAATTCAGTAACTTATTGTTATTAACGATGTTGTTTCCAGCTCCTTAACCCAATAATAACAATGCCACGGAGCCTCATCATGCCTAGTCAACACGCAAAAGATTACTGGAAGAGTAATCTACGTATTGTCCTATCACTCTTGTCAATTTGGTTTTTTATATCATTTGGCTGTGGAATCCTATTTGTAGATGCATTGGACACAATCCGGTTTGGCGGCTTCAAACTAGGCTTTTGGATAGCTCAGCAGGGCTCTATTTTTGTATTCGTTATACTTACTCTTGTTTACATCTATTTGATGGACAAGTTAGATCAGCGCTATGCAGCCGCAATAGATAAAGACAACAATGCAAGCGCCGGAGAGTCCAAATGAGTGTGCAGCTTTGGACATATATTTTTGTTTTTCTAAGCTTTGGCCTATACATAGGAATTGCTATTTGGTCTAGAGCTGACTCAACAGATGAGTTTTATGTTGCTGGCGGAGGTGTTCCACCACTGGCCAACGGATTAGCTACCGCAGCCGATTGGATGTCCGCCGCTTCTTTTATTTCAATGACCGGCTTAATCTCTTTTCTCGGTAGAGACGGGGCCTTCTACCTTATGGGGTGGACAGGCGGCTATGTATTGTTAGCTTTACTTTTAGCACCCTATCTACGTAAATTTGGAAAGTTTACTGTTCCTGATTTTATTGGTGACCGATATTATTCTCGAACCGCTCGTCTGGTCGCAGTCTTCTGCGCTATCGTTGTTTCGTTCGTCTATGTATGCGGTCAAATGCAAGGGGCTGGAATCGTCTTTTCTCGTTTTCTTGAAGTGGATATCACGACTGGCGTAATCATCGGCATGGCGATCGTTTTCTTCTATGCTGTATTAGGAGGCATGAAAGGAATTACTTATACCCAAGTCGCCCAATACTGCGTACTAATTTTCGCGTTCATGGTTCCGGCGATCTTCATTTCTATCTTAATGACAGGGCAAGCTATCCCTCAAGTCGGATTTGGCTCAGAGCTCACAGAAGCATTTGGTGGTGGCTATTTACTCGACCGCCTAGATGGATTGGGCCAAGACTTAGGCTTTGCAGCGTATACTGAAGGTCAACGCAGCACACAGGACGTATTCTTCATTACAGCTGCTTTAATGTTTGGCACCGCCGGATTACCCCATGTGATCATCCGCTTTTTCACAGTTCCTAATGTGAGAGATGCAAGAAAATCTGCAGGCTACGCACTGGTGTTCATTGCCATCTTGTACACAACTGCGCCTGCGGTAGCTGCTTTCGCTAGAACCAACCTCATCAACACTGTAAGCAACGCGCAATATACTGAAATGCCTGAGTGGTTTAGCAAATGGGAGAAAACCAACTTAATTGTGTTTGAGGACAAAAATAATGATGGCCTAATTCAATATGTAGGTGACCCTGACGCAAACGAATTATCTGTAAACAGGGATATCATGGTTTTGGCGAATCCTGAGATTGCAGGCCTACCAAATTGGGTTGTTGCGCTGGTGGCTGCTGGAGCACTTGCCGCTGCACTATCTACGGCTGCCGGCCTGCTGCTCGTCATCTCCACGTCCGTTGCCCATGACCTTCTAAAACGTACCTTTATGCCATCCATTTCAGATAAACAGGAGCTGCGCTATGCGCGAATATCAATTTTCTTTGCCGTATTGGTGGCAGGATATTTTGGTATTAATCCGCCAGCCTATGTAGCTCAGGTTGTCGCCTTTGCTTTTGGTTTGGCAGCAGCGTCATTCTTTCCTGCTATCGTGTTAGGCATATTTCATAAAAGAATGAACAAGGAAGGTGCTATTACAGGAATGGTAGTGGGTTTTAGCTTCACAGCTGCTTACATCATCTACTTTAGATTCTTAAACCCCAGCGCAGACAATGCCGAGAATTGGTTGTTTGGAATCTCTCCCGAGGGTATTGGAACCATGGGCACTATTTTAAATTTAGTGTCAGCGTACGGTGTCTCTATGTTTACTAAAGACGCTCCAATGGAGGTACAAGAGATTGTCGAAAATATACGTCTACCTGGCGAAGTAAAAACCATTGCAAGCTAACCAGCTTGCAATGGCCACAGGCTTTTACGTAAAGAGAAAAGGAACAGGCTAAGCTTTGCGCTTGCCGTGATCGGTCTTTGCCCAATAATCTTTCACTGTCTGTTTCATTTCTTTATGCATGAACAAGATGCCAAATAAATTCGGCGCTGTCATAAGAACGATAGTGATCAGGGAGATATTCCAAACTACAGTAGTATCAGCAAACGCCGCATAAAAGAAGCCGATCACGTATACCACTCTATAAGGGAGAACTGATTTAGGCCCTAAAAGATACGTCATGGCCCTGTCCCCGTAATACGACCATGCTATGGCGGTAGAAAACGCAAACAACATCAACCCAATCGATACGATGTATTTTCCATAGTCCCCAAACAGTCCTTTGGTAAAGGCCATAGTGGTTAACGGAACAGAGTGGAGCAGAGACTTACCGGAAACCGCTATTGCAGTATCGTCTAATTTACCTTCAGACACTAAAATTTGCCCAGTTATCGGCTCATCTCCCTTGTGGTAACGAACCGCCTCTGCAAAAGATCTAGCACTGATGAGCGTAAAATCACTATTGTTAGTTGCAACCCCATTAACAAGAGTAATCGCACCACTATAGTCTTGCGCGTTGGAATCATCGCCATTTAGGAAAGAGAAAAGCTCTCCAACATCGGCCTCGCTTGACTCAGTATAAGTGCCAGAGAGAAACCGCATATCAGCGCGCTGGAATTCGTTGTCGAATTTTTCCATCCACACACCCGACGACAAAATCACTAAGCCGGTGATCGTGCAAATCACTATGGTGTCGATAAAAGGTTCAAGAATGGACACCATTCCCTCATCTGCTGATTCTTCTGTTCTTGCCGCTGCGTGAGCTATTGGTGCCGAACCCTGACCTGCCTCATTTGAATAAAGGCCACGGTTAACACCACGATCAAACGCATAAGCAAACGTTGCACCCAAGAAACCACCGGTAGCTGCTGAACCGGTGAACGCATCGCTAAATATTGCTGCGAAAGAGGGAAGGATGTTGCCAATATTTGGAATGATTACGGCAAAAGCACCGATCATATAAATGATAGCCATGGTCGGGACAATCGCTGCCGCAACCTTTGCGATTCTAGAAATGCCGCCAATTATAACCAGTGCTAAAAGAACAGACAGTACTGCCCCTGTAACGATAGGCTCTATCGAAAAAGTACTTTCTAGACCGGCTGCAATACTATTGATTTGCGGTAAATTGCCCGTGCCGAATGAACTTAGCACAGTCGCCATGGCGAAGATGACGGCTAACCATTTGGCATTAAGACCTTTTTCCATGTAATACATGGGGCCACCAGCCATTGTTCCATCTTCGGTTTGTTCGCGGTACTTATGCGAAAGAGTCACCTCGACAAATTTGCTCGTCATACCAAAAAAGGCGGTCATCCACATCCAGAACAAGGCAGCAGGACCACCTAGGTGCAAAGCGAGAGCAACTCCCCCAATGTTACCGGTTCCTACCGTACCCGAGAGCGCGGTCGCTAGCGCTTGAAAGTGAGTCGTGTCACCTCTTGCCCCAGCCTTATCAAATTTGCCGGTGGTGACGGCAATCGCGTGTTTAAAATATCGAATCTGTGGAAAGCCCAGATACAAAGTGAAAAATATACCAACAGAAAGCAGCAACGCTGGAAACCACATTGCGCTTCCCAGGTAGCCATCAATAAAGATCAGAAAATCATTTACAGCATCCAAAAGTCATACCCCAGTTTAATCAATTAGTCAGCACAACTTATTAGTCGTCTGTTATCGTTATTTTCGGTGCCGCGGTCGCTGACTCTTCAAGCGCAGCCACTTGCTCTATCACGCGCCCTGCCAAACTTAAGTAGGCAGCCGCAGCTGCGCTCTCAGGATTTGATGCTACCACAGGAAACCCGCTGTCTGTCTGTTCTCGTATGGCCAAGTCCAATGGTAACCTACCGATCACTTCAACCTCATAATCTCTAGCAAGTTTAAGACCACCCCCCTCGCCAAATATTGCCTCTTCATGTCCACAATTGGTGCAAACATGCGTGCTCATATTCTCGACTACGCCCAATAAAGGCACACCCACTTTTTTAAACATTTCAATGCCTTTTACAGCATCTGCTAAGGCTATATCTTGCGGGGTTGTAACAATTACCGCCCCAGTAAGACGAGTCGACTGCGCTAGACTTAGCTGTATGTCACCCGTCCCGGGCGGCATATCAACAATAAGATAGTCCAGCGCTGACCATAGCGTGTCATTCATGATCTGATTGAACGCCGACAAAATCATTGGGGCACGCCAAACCATAGCAACTTGAGGGTCAACCAGAAAACCCATTGAATTACATTCGATACCGTGAGCTTCAAGCGGCACCATAAGTTTCTTGTCTCTAATCTCCGGTCGAGTACCGGCAGGAACTCCCATCAAAATAGGCACGCTAGGCCCATAGATATCGGCATCGAGTAGCCCGACTTTTAATCCATTTTGAAAAAGTGCCAGTGCCAAATTTGCCGCGGTAGTAGACTTGCCTACCCCGCCTTTTCCGGAGGCAACACAAATCACATGCTTAATATTGTCTAGATTACTCAAACTTAACGCCTATTTTCGTCACATCTGCAGTGCAGGCCCAAAATGAGCCCCATTGGGAACAGTAAGGATTATGATTTATCCACTATCAAAAGAAAATAGGCATGACAACTCACCGGCTTGGCCGCTAGAATTCAGACCATGGGAGCACCGTAAAGCCCTTTAAACTAACTAATGAGAGAAAACTTAATGCTAAGAAGTCTTGGATCCGCCTTGATAGCGTGCAGCCTCTTAAATTTCGCCGTTGCAGCCGAGCAGCAGGAAGAGCCTGACATAAAATTCGCTTTCTATTCCTCCGCTTGGGGAGAGAACACCGATGATGGCTTAAGGCTTGTCGCATACAACCAAACGGGAAACCCCATTAGGATTGATACAATTACTTTCAGCAAACCATCAAAAGGAGCCGAATCAGTTATCTTGTCTACAGACCTAGATGTCCCTGCTATGGGCTATGCAGATAAAGAGTTCGATTACATTGATTTACTGGCAGACGACGAGTGTATTGAGCGAACGATGGCGGGCAACTGGCGACTAGTGGAGGTTTCTAATTACACATTGAACCCTTCAGTGCGCAATTTGATTATCGAAAACACTGACGCATTTCGGATTTATCAGTGCGTTGAGAGTGTCACAGCTGTTTGGACAGACTTAAAATCAAAACTATCCAGTGAAAATGAAGAATGGGTTCTATTTCATTTCGAAAGCAGAATCGATCAATAAACCCAATTTAAAACATAAAAAAAGGGGCCAATTGGCCCCTTTTTTATACTTAAACTCTACTCGCCTCTATAGCAAAATGCCGCCATATTGAACAAAGAATGGTGCGAATACTAAGCTCAAAATTGCTGATAGCTTAATAAGAATATTTAAAGAAGGTCCTGAAGTATCTTTCAACGGGTCGCCAACAGTATCGCCAACAACCGCTGCCATGTGCACCTCAGAGCCCTTACCACCTAGGTTGCCAGCTTCGATATATTTCTTAGCATTATCCCAAGCGCCACCACTATTTGATGAAGCAATCGCAAGTACCCCGCCAGTAATCAAAGACCCTGCAAGCAAGCCTGCAACCGCTTCAACTCCGAACAAGTAACCAGTTAACAGCGGTGCACCCATAATCAGTACACCCGGCGCTATCATCTCACGCAGGGCTGCACGGGTAGAAATAGCCACACATTCTGCGTAGTCCGGCGTACCAGTGCCTTCCATTATGCCAGGAATTGTTTTGAATTGACGACGCACTTCTTCGATCATATCAAAGGCAGCTTTACCAACAGACTTCATCGTCATTGCTGAGAATAGGAAAGGCATAACTGCGCCTACGAACACACTTGTAAATACCATTGGCTCAAGCAAGCTCATGGTAATAGGTGCACCACTTAGCTTAGACGCAGTGGTGATGAATGCGGCAAACAATGCCAAAGATGTCAGAATCGCGGCACCAATTGCAAAGCCCTTACCAATAGCAGCAGTGGTATTACCCGCTGAGTCTAAGATGTCTGTACGACGACGCACTTCTTTATCTAGACCTACCATTTCTGCAATACCACCGGCATTATCAGCAACCGGGCCATAGGCATCAATTGTCAATGCGATCACCAAGGTACCCAGCATTCCAAGAGCGGCAATAGCAACGCCGTACATACCAGCCAGTTCCCAAGATATAAAGATGGAAATCGCGATACATAAATAAGGCAGAACGGTACTCTTATAACCTAGCGCTAAGCCGTAGATAATATTTGTTGCTACACCAGTCTCACATGACTTCGCCACTTCTTGAACCGGACCGTATTTGTCAGACGTGTAGTAGCCAGTCAACAAGCCAACCGCAAGCCCAGATACAAGTCCCGCTAAGAAGCAAAGATAAACACCCATATTGGTGTAAGTCTCTCCGCCCGGGGCGAGTTCAAATGTCTCTGGAATAAGCGCCATAGTGAAAAAATACATGACGAATGCCATAAGTACGCTTGAGATGATTAGCAGCTTCATTAAGGCAGGAGCCACATCTTCCTCAGTCTTAACACCAACCATAAGCTTAGTAATAAGGCTGATTGGAATACCTACAGCGCTAATCAAGATTGGGAAAAGTAAAGCGTTAGGGTCATAGGCAAAAACTGCAGCACTAATAACCATGGCCGCACATGTGCTTTCCGCACATGAGCCAAATAAGTCAGCACCCATACCGGCAACATCGCCCACGTTGTCGCCAACGTTATCTGCAATTACTGCGGGGTTACGTGGGTCATCTTCAGGAATGCCCTTCTCAACTTTACCAACTAGGTCAGCACCAACGTCCGCAGCTTTGGTAAAAATACCACCGCCAACACGCGCAAATAGAGCGATAGTCGATCCGCCTAGACCAAAGCCGGCAATCACTTCCATCAAGATATGATTGTTCTCAGGACCTAAATCCGCCAATAGATAGGCCATTACCAGATAGACAATTACCAAACCCAATACAGCAAGACCAACCAAGGCAAAGCCCATGACTGCGCCAGAATTGATAGCCACTTCGAATGCACTAGATATGCTATTTCGAGCTGAGACAGTTGTTCGAGCATTGCCCTGTGTAGCCACCATCATTCCGATGTAACCGGAAGCGATAGAGATCACACCGCCAAACAAAAAGGCGATAGCGGTATAAACGCCTTCGCTTATGTCTGGTGTATGACTGTCGTCAATTAATAGGGCGATAACAGCAGCAAATACGACCATAAAGATGGCCAGAAATTTGTATTCCTGCTTAAGAAAAGCCATTGCACCTTCAGCAATCGCCCCGTGAATGAATTTAAGTTTTTTGCTTTCTTCTTCGTTCAATCCCAAATCGACCGGAATGCTCGTAACCTTCTTCATATAATAGAAAGCTATTGCCAAGCCCAACAGCGCCAAAATAGTCGAAACCGTGAGTGTAATCCCCATTCTAAGTGTGACTCCCCTAGTGGTAAATATTAAGTAGTA
>Ga0208413_1000187_pt1 | contig 54029 bp, 44 predicted proteins | sample AntAceMetag02UKD_FD_184761 | JGI IMG/M metagenome (GOLD analysis project Ga0208413, IMG submission 184761) | Saline lake microbial communities from Ace Lake, Antarctica - Antarctic Ace Lake Metagenome 02UKD (SPAdes) (version 2) | ecosystem: Environmental > Aquatic > Non-marine Saline and...
TGATATCATTGCAGCAGGTCTCACCAAAAATGAGTCTGAGTTTAGTTCTGCAGTTGCTTATGGCCCTCCCTATTTCGAGTCAAGCAATCAGGTGATTTATCGCAAAGATCACGTGACTCGACCCAGAAAAATAGAAGATTTGACTGAAGGGTTATTGCATGTTGTCAGCGGCACTAGTCAAATTAAATTATTACAAGAAGTACGAGAGCAATATCCTGAATTGGTTTGGCAGGAAGTGGATGATGCTGCCAGTGAAGAATTGATCGAACGGGTGGATTCTGGTGAAGTACCTTACCTACTGGCTGACTCACATCAAATTGCGCTGCAACGACGTTTCTTCCCTGAATTACGTATCGCTTTTGAACTAGGAGAGCCTCAACAATTACACTGGGCCTATAATCGTTCATTAGACACCAGCCTAGCCATGGAGCTTGAAAGATTCTTTGAGCAAATAGGCAGCGACGGTACATTAGAGCAACTTATCCATCGGCACTATAGCCACGTGGCTGACTTCAATTATTCTGACATACAAACTTTTACCGGACACATAGATGAACGTTTACCCAAGTATGAAGCACTATTTCGCCGGGAAGCTGAAGCAGTTGGAGTTGATTGGCGTTTAATTGCGTCAATTGGCTACCAGGAATCTCTTTGGAATCCGCGAGCAAGGTCTCCAACAGGTGTCAGAGGGTTAATGATGCTCACCCGAGCAACGGCAAAACAAATGAAGGTAGCTAACAGGCTTGACCCCGCGCAAAGCATTCGAGGCGGTGCCCGATATTTTGCTCGAGTATTAAAGAGGACTTCGTCTAAAATAGTCGAGCCTGATCGTACTTGGTTTGCACTAGCCTCTTATAACGTCGGCTTTGGTCACGTTCAGGATGCTCGAAAGATTACGGAGAAGAATGGCGGTAACCCTAATCGGTGGATTGACGTTAAAAAGTCACTGCCATTGCTTGCCCGGAAAAAGTGGTACAAACAAACCAAATATGGCTATGCACGTGGATCAGAGCCGGTTAAATATGTGGGCAACATTCGTAAGTATTATGACTATCTAACGGGTTTAGATCTCAAATTAAACAAAGAAAGTAGTTTACCCAAAATTTTAAAGGATGGCGAAACCACACCATTAGCACCCAGCCTTTAATCAAGCTATTGGCCTTGTTTATGGTCCTTCTTGGCTTTTCTTTTATTCGAGAAAAACCCACTTAAACAGCTTGCACATTCCGCTTCTAGCACGCCCGCTAGTATTTCTGGAAAGTGATTAAAGTGAGAGTTTTTAAATAGCTGCTGGGCACTTTCGATCGCCCCAGATTTGGGTTCAGTGGTGGCATACACGACTCGTCCTATTCGTGCTTGAACTATGGCACCGACACACATGGTACAGGGCTCTAAGGTAACGTATAAAGTGGTATCGGGTAGACGGTAATTATTTAACTGTTTTGCCGCAGTGCGTATTACGACAATTTCAGCATGAGCTGTTGGATCAACAGTCGAGATAGGCTGGTTGTGGCCACTAGCAATAAGCTCACCTGACTGGCTAATTAATACCGCACCCACTGGTACTTCATCACACTTAGCGCCTTGTTCCGCTTCTTGCAAAGCCTGACGCATCCAATATTCATCCTTTTCCACAATGTTGAATCCTAATTAATTATTCAGTTACAGCGGCAACTGAAATTATTCGTTCAAATTATTTTACTCTAAAATGATCCAAAAAAAATTTAAACGATGTCTGAAAAGCACTTGGAAACCCACCATAAGTCACTGTAATTTTAAGAATATAAATGTTTGTACAATGGCCAAAAGCGCAAGACTGCTTAGCGACTTTAAGTTACGCACTATAGACACTGCGAAGCAATAAAAACTTAAGTATTTTAAGCCTCAAGTAGGACGAGAGGCAGTATTGTTGGAACACAAAAATCCACTACTGAGATGCATTTCGATAGTGGACTTTCTAATTAAGATTAATGATTAAAGTCAGGAGGATCCTTACTAATAGACCTCAATAGCCACTCACCTGAACGCAAATTTTACTCGTGGTTATTTCACTCAAGCTAGCTTTAGGGCATGTTAAAAAAGATTATTTCCGAAATAATATCAACATCTTGCCTTTGGAAAATGATCAGAACCAACTATATATAAACACTGAAAATATTAGGAATGATCTTTGGCTTCAATTAATATATCTCCTGACTGATCTCAGTTGCTCTTTATATGAGCGGTTGATCTAAAATATTCCTGAGCAGCAACCACACCACTACCTAGTTTTATTGGGTAATTGAGGTCAACCATAGCCATCTCGATGGTGGCAAGCCCCGAAAGTACCATTACATCAGTGAGTGCACCGAGGTGACCAATGCGAAATGCTTTTGTATTCATTTCACCCAGTCCAGTGCCAAATGAAACGTTGTAAGTATTGAAGGTATGCTCAGTTAATTCATTACTATCGAATCTCTCGGGTACGTAAATAGCACTCACTGTGTCGGAATATAAGTCAGGTGATTGCGCACATAGCTTTAAACCCCATCCACTGACCGCTTGACGAACACCCTCAGCTAAACGGTGGTGACGAGCAAAAACATTGTCTAAGCCTTCTTCAAAAATCATATTGAGGCTTTCACGCAATCCATAAATGAGTTGTAACGGTGGCGTGTAGGGAAATCCACTGTTGGCATTGGCATTCATCATGTCGCCAAAATCAAAAAAGGTTCGTGGTAGCTTCGCGTTCTTCATCACCGACAAGGCCTTTTGACTGACACCAAGAATCGCCATACCCGTTGTTAGCATAAAACCTTTTTGTGAACCAGAAACAGCAATATCAACCTCCCATTCATCCATTTCGAAAGGCATTGATCCGAGAGAACTAACGCAATCAACTAAAAATAAGGCTGGATGTGAACTTGCATTGATGGACCGACGGACACCGGCGATATCACTACAGACCCCTGTCGCTGTTTCATTGTGAGTTACCAATACGGCTTTAATCTTGTGATTATTGTCTTGCGCTAGTGCCGCTGCAAACAAATCTTGCGGTGCACCGCTACCCCAAGCACATTCAATAATTTGAACATCGAGACCATGACGTTGGCACAGATCAATCCAGCGGTGAGAAAACATACCGTAGCGAGCAATCAAAACCTTGTCACCAGGTGAAAGCATATTCGTAATCGCTGCTTCCCAACCGCCAGTACCCGTGGCAGGAAAAATAATGACTTCTCCATCAATAGTTTTAAATACTTTTTTGCAATCATTCAAAACTGGCACTAGCGTCTTTACAAAATCAGGAGCTCGGTGGTCCCGAGTTTGAATATGCATCGCATTCCGTAATCGGTCAGGTATGTTGGTAGGACCTGGTATAAAGACGGGGTTAAGATCAAACATGATTTAGTTCCAATTTAAGATGATAGTTACAAAGTCTGCGGCTTTATTTATTCATTAGATTAGAGCATGATTAATTTATTGCAATATGGCAACGGTTTCATATTATGAAATTTTTATTACCAAGCAATTTTTAGTTCTAAGCGATTTTTTCTACCTAATTTTTCTGATTAAGGAACTTTTTCAATAATATGAAACATCCTAAAACGCCTCCAGAATTCGAATTGATTAACATCAAACGTACTACTAAAGTGAGGTTTGATAGACTTCTAAAATAACTTAGGAGTCAAAGTTAGGGTAAGTGATGGCCAAGTTTCTTTCATAGGCAACAAATAAACTATAAAAGTCATATCCATTGAAATAAAAGAGCTAGTGTGGAGAAAAAGCTTAAAAATTGAAATAAAGTGAGTAATATTTTACAATATGAAAATAATAACTTAGATCTTGTCAGAGGCCAACTCTAATGACTCAAAAAAACAACCCTTATCGCATCCAATCCATTGATAGGGCAACTGATTTATTGGACGCAATTGCACGCTACCCAGAGCCGGTAAGTCTTAAAATACTCAGCGCAGAAACTGGGCTTCACAGCTCGACTACTTTTCGAATCCTTGCTGCGTTGATTCAAAATCATCTTGTCGAAAAAGGTCAATCAGGTAACTATCAGCTCGGCTTAAAATTGTTACGACTTGGCGCTCGTCTCCATAGTAAAGTCGACTTGGTCAGCCTGGCTTCACCCGTGCTGGAAGCCTTATGCCTACAGTTAAATGAATCGGCAAACCTGACCATTAGAGAAGGAGATGAAGTTGTTTATATTCAAAAAGCAACGCCAAAGCGAATGATGCATGTTCAACAATTGATCGGTAGTCGCGCACCGTTGCATGTCACCGCGGTGGGGAAGTTGATACTGGGTCATTCAGGTGTTGATGCAGTCGAAGGTTATGCTCAACGCACCAACTTACCCGCCTATACTCGCAACACCATCAATAATGTACAGCGCCTTCAAGCTGAGTGTTTCACTGCCGTCGAGAGAGGCTATGCGTTAGATAATGAAGAGGCAGAAATTGATGTCGGCTGTATTGGCGTACTCATTTTTGACAATACCAATGTCGCAATTGCCGGTTTGTCAGTGTCGGCGCCGATTGAAAGACGTCGAGAATCTTGGATATCAATCGTTATGGAGGCCGGTAGACAATTATCAGAACAGTTAGGGCATATTAAAAATTAGTAGCTTTTACGGCTAGAGCTTACTTTCAAGTGCCTTCAAACTAATTAATAACATAATTAAATAAGCCTTTTCAGAGACGGTCTTTGGCTTTCTTCAACTCTGAGTTAGTCAATATGTAATCAGTTAATTGGCAGATTACTTATTATTTGAGAGAGCTAGGATCGATTGAAAGCTTCATTAATAAAAAAAATAGACAATTAAAGTCATTTGGCTGCCTGTTTTTACTGAATGAAATTTCATTTCGCATTAAGGCCGCGAGTAAACATAATAATCTCGTTTATTCACGGCAATATAGATCAATAACTAGTATTGAGTAATAACAGTTTAACTCGCTGGCAAGGTTGGTATATGAATACCTGCCATATCATGCATTACTCGCACAACTTGGCAACTATATCCAAATTCATTATCGTACCAAACGTAGATCACTGCACGGTCGCCATCCACTATCGTTGCTTGCGAGTCGAGTACACCTGCATAGCGAGAGCCGACTAAATCTGTAGACACGATTTCGTTTGACGCGGTGTAATCGATTTGATGTTGCAGTTTCGAATTAAGCGACATTTGACGCATATAGTCGTTCAATTCTTCTTTAGTGGTAGCATTATTTAAATTTAAATTCATGATAGCAATCGAAACATTCGGTGTCGGAACTCGTATTGCATTACCCGTTAATAGACCAGCCAATTCAGGTAATGCTTTAGCCACTGCTTGTGCAGCACCCGTTGTACTGATAACCATGTTCAAGGGTGCACTTCGGCCTCGTCGAGGTGCCTTGTGATAATTGTCAGTTAGATTTTGATCATTAGTATAAGAATGAACCGTTTCAATATGGCCATTGCGTATTCCAAATCTATCATTTAATGCTTTTAAAATAGGTGTAATGGCATTAGTGGTACAGCTTGCAGCTGAAATAATTTTGTCTTCTGCTAAAATCATATCTTCATTAACACCATAAACAATATTCTTAATATTGCCTTTTCCTGGTGCGGTCAAGAGCACTTTTTCAACACCTTTTGATTGTAAATGTTGGCTAAGCCCTTCTTCATCACTCCAAATACCGGTGTTGTCCACCACTAAAGCATTCTTTATTCCATAAGCGGTATAGTCTATTTCAGCAGGAGATTTCGCATAAATAACCTTAATGAAGGCGCCATTGGCCTTAATCACATTATTTTCTTTATCGATTGTTATGCTGCCATTGAATGCACCATGAACTGAGTCACGTCTTAAAAGGCTGGCGCGTTTTTCTAAATCATCGTCATTACTTGGTCGAATAACAATCGCACGTAAATTCAATAATGAATGAGGTCCAGCTCGTTCAATTAGTAATCGTGCCAGTAAGCGCCCTATTCGGCCAAACCCATATAAAACAACGTCTTTTTTACGTTCAACATCAGTGGCTTTGCCAATTGTTACTAACTCTTGCTCTAAAAACTGTTCTACAGAAAGACCATTGTCTTGACCCAGAAACAAGTAACGGTAAGCTAATTTACCAATATCAACCCTTGCAGGTGCAAGGTTCATTTTGCTTAAAGCTTTTATAAAAGGGTAGCTCTCACGCAAGCGAAGTTTTTTCTCTTCATGCAATGCCACTGATTTATGTGATTTTATAATGTCGATTGCTGAAGCGTTAACAAGTGGTTTGCCATAAATCGAAATTTCGATGGCTTTGTTTCTAAATAACTGCCCAATAATTGGCTGCATATTTTCTGCATATGTTTGTCGTTCTTGCCAACTCGTTTGGTACTTTTCTTCAAGAAGAAGTGACATAAGATAACCGTATATTCCAGTCAATTGAAAGGTACCCTTTGTATACGGTCAATTAAAATAGAGACTCATATAAGGGTTGGATATTATATAGGTATCAGCAAGATTTTAGAATTTTTAACTGCAATAATTAAAATTAACAAACTCTCGGCGTGAATCCTTGGTTTAATTTGTTTGAGCCTTAACTTAACGTAAATTGACTTTCGGCATACGGCCGTTACTTATTCAAATCATACTTATAGAATACTTTTTGCAAATTAGAGGTAATTAGGTCAACCAAATCTAATGCTAGCTATCAGCCAGTTTGGGGCACTCTGATATCACTAAAAAAGTACCTCCCTTGTTAATTGAAAAGCGCCATAGGACTTCCAACGTCTACAACACCAATAGATCCATGGGCTTTGTAGCCGAGCAGTTCCTGTATGCGCACGGGCATCAAACGAACCTTATCAAAAGGTACTGTCAAAAAAGTATTTTCTTCAGTACGAAGCCAGCCTAGGACATAACCCAAGAACATCCCCCGCCGTCGTTCATCAGTCGTTTGGTTTGCACCCCCGCCATGAAGTGCAGAACCTAAATAAAATAGGGCCGAACCCGCTTTCATTTCGGCACGTGCGATTTCTTCCGGTTTGGCTTTCCGGTTCTTACGCCATTTATGGCTTCCAGGCACCACCTGAGTTGCTCCATTTGCATTGGTAAAATCGCTAAGGGCAAACATAGCTTCAACTTCTAACTGTGGTTTTGGGGAGGGTACTTCCACCCAAGAGTCCTCATCTCGATGGAGTACCTGAGATCTCTCCCCAGGGCCAATTTGTATTAATTGGCCGGTGTTAAAGAGATAGTCGCGACAATTTGGCAACAAGAAATAATCCGCTGTTTCACACAGTAGAGGTAGTAACATTACATCAAGAAATGTTGTTGATTTCGCCGGTAACCCATCAATACGAACGGTTGAAAGTCCATAGAAATCGATCATCTCTTCTTCTGTCGGGTTTCGCAGACCCGGATTAACTTTTGCAACAGACCGATCTATTTCGGAATTGAGGCTGGCTAATTGTTCAGGCTTAAGAATACCCTCCACAATAACAGCGCCGTCTCTCTCCAAATACTGGCAAAGGAGTTTAGATGATGCGTTACTTTGTATATGCTCAATTTTTGGTGCCATAAAAACCTCATTAAAATAATTGCGAAAAGTCGACTATTGTTATCTAAATATACCCTCGGGGACGCAATTTCAACTACACGGTAGGCATTCACCTGTCTGTTTTAAAATAACTGTGACGATACTTTAATACACTAATATAAATTCCTGCAACGTTATGGGCCGAATAAGCGGTCGTTTAGAATAGACCTAATTAAATGGCTATTCTGGGGGCGCTAATTAACTTCCGTCGAATTGAAAAGCTTGGCGCAAGACTATATAGATCACCATTTAAGCCAACCAGCTGGTATTTGATGCCTTGTGCTTTTCCAATCTGTGAGCACGCTAATAAGTGTTTGGGTTCACCATGGACGGGGACGATACATTTTGGTTTTACCCAGTTGAATAGTTGGGTCAAATCGCCCTCATTGGGATGGCCCGAAGCATGAATGGTATACTCGCAACTAGCTGATTCAACAACAGTTATTTCCCGTTCTTTTAATAAGTCAGTTAATCGTTTGACAGATTTTTCGTTTCCTGGAATCACAATACTGCTAAAAATTACAATGTCTTTGGCATCAAGATCACAGTCTCTGTGGTTATTCAATGCGAGTTTGTAAAGGCCTGCTCGTGGTTCACCCTGACTACCGGTTGCCACTATAAGAACTTCATGCTTTGGTAGGTAACCAACGTGTCTAAACGGGGTTATTTTTAGCTCATCTGGCCAAAAGCCTGTTCTTCTGGCAATGCTCAGCATATTTTCAAGTGCCGGACCCAGTAAGCACATGTATCTATTACTGGCCTTCGCTATCTTTGCAAGGGTAATTAAGCGTCCTATGTTGCTTGCGAAACAAGTCACTACGACTCTGCCTTTTGCCTTGCTGATGAGTGTGCCTAAGCCTTGTTCACAGTCTTTTTCAGACAATGAATGGCCAGGCCGATTAGCATTAGTTGAATCGCATACCATGGCCGTAATATTTTTACTGGCTAATTGCTTAAACAGTTGCTTGTTGAAACTCATCCCTACCACTGGATTAGCATCAATTTTCCAATCACCAGTATGTAATACACGCGCAACAGGGGTACTAATAAGGATGGCATTCGCGTCAGGGATAGAGTGTGTTGTCGGTATCCATTCTATTGTAAATGGACCAATATCAATAATACTGCCAGGTTCAACGACTCGGATAGGCAGTTCATACGGGATTTCAGCTCGGTAGGCTTTGCGTCTCAATACCTCTGCCGTAAAAGCGGTTGTATATATTGGACACTGTAATTGCTCCCATTGACTCACTACCGCCCCAAGGTGGTCTTCATGTGCATGAGTTAACACAATACCGCATAACCTATCACGCCGGTTGGCTATAAAAGATATATCAGCAGTCACCATATTATGTCTGGTTACTGCAGTGGCTTCGTCTTGTTCTCTGTCGAGCGGTACATCAAAAGTAACCCCGCAATCAATCATCAGCCACTGATTGTTATGCCCGTAGAGATTGACATTCATACCTATTTCGCCCGTCCCACCTAAAGGCAAAAACCATAGATCTTTTGCTGTTGGGTTATGGTTCAAAGTGGTTGCTCAAAATAAGGTTATAGGTGATTAGAATAAAGAGGTTCATTTTTGATCGGTTACAAATTGACTATTTAAAATCATACTGCCCTAGTCCAAGCCTTACGCGAAGTTTATGCTATTCAGCATTAGTGCAGGACTGAGTGACACTACGCTCAGTACATAAAATAAAAAAACCTATTCATCATTATCAATCAGCGAAAACTAATCTGTAACAGATTTTAGTCCCATTTTTGACTGAACGCCTAGCATTAATACACCAACAAAAGACACCATAACGAAAGTCATTGATTAAATCTAACCAAGTATTATCTTAGAAGTTGGATTTACTTGACTAATAACAAGTGACTGTTAAGTCTGCGTTGTATTATAGCTGCTGACGGTTTGGAACGTTTTATTCTTACTGTAACGGGCAAATCTACATTTTCCCGCAAAGATAATCTATTGTTTGGCAGGTCTAAATTATAAGCCCTTCCTTTTTTTATTGGACTTGCCTGATGACCATCGATATCTAAAAAGATTATTAACCTTTTAAAACACTCTGTTGCGAACAATTCTCATTGACACTTGTCTCAAATATGTATTTAATGCGAATGATTCTTAGTCAATATGTAAATCAAATTTAGCGACATGTTTTATAGATATTAATATTTATAAATTATTTTAAGTGTAAATAAGCCATTGATGATTTTGATTACATATCTTTCGTTGTTCCAAAAGTGTTGAGATTCGCCCAACTTGCCTCCACTCCGCGGGCGGATCTTAATACTTCCACATTTTGAATTTATTCTAATGAGTGATGGTGATGTGTATTTTAAATAATGTCAGCGAAGTGAGTGTTTCAAAAAAGCGACCCATCTGGCAGGTACCTAGCCATCAGCTTTGCACATTAATAGGCATGTGCATCGATGTGCCCTATATACGTAAACTGCGAAAACGATTTCCAACAATAACTGCTGATATCCAAGGTGACACTGACTATGAACTGCATGCATTTTGTGTGAATGCTTGTCTAGACAAAAACCTATTATCAATGCGCCTCAATAAACATTTAAATCGTTCATACCAAACCATTGTGAGTGCGTTGAGACAACAAAAAACAGACGAAGCAGTTGAATCTTTTTGGCGGTCAACGGATTTAACTGATGAACGTCAAATTGCAGGGTTTTGCTGGGCAATACTAACGAGCCAATATGTAAGCGCAGAAATTAAAGACAAGCTGTACGGCGAGATACACATGTTGTCACATATCTCGGGTCAGGCACTTCGAATCGAACAAAAAAAACTAAGCATAGAAAATGATCGGCTAATTCTTGAACAATCAAAACACGCACGAGCACTTTTAAGACATCAAGCACGCTATGAAAATCAGCAAGAGATTACTAAATCACTTGAAGATCAAATCATCGATCTGAAACAGAAACTATTGGTAAAAGACAGCAGCACCAATGATCTGTCAACCGGAAAAACAACTGAACTTCTAAAAAACTATGAAAAAACCATCTGGTCTCAACACTCACAAATGGTTCAATTACAAATTAAGTTAGAACACAAGGAGAAAAAATATAAAGCACTTAAAGTCAGCCAACTTGATAACACAAAAACAGAAATAAAGACGAATGATAGCGAACCGAGCGTCATTCCTTTCAACTCCGATCTGTGCGGAAAAAGTATTCTATACGTTGGCGGTTTTTCACGTCATAAGGATCGTTTTAAACAATTAATCGAATCGATTAATGGTCAATTTCTCTATCACGATGGTGGCATACAGCAATCAACTCACCTTCTAAACATGATGGTTAAAAAAGCTGATGCGGTTTTCTGCCCTATCGATTGCATCAGTCATGGTGCAGTCGGTCGTATCAAATCACTGACTAAGACAGAGTGTAAAGATTGTATTTTTCTGCGAAGCCCTAGTCTCACATCGTTTAAAAAAGAAGTCATGCAATATGCCTCATAGGCTCGATTACTTAGAATAAACCAAAGTTAAGGCGCCAATGGTGCCTATATATAAGAATTATTTTATTGTATCAACGCCTCTCATTGATGCTATTGATACCAAGGTTTTCATTCCTTTGGGTTTTTTACCTTTAATTTCACTTTTTACTACTATCCTTCAATGACTGTTCTGTGAAAAGACCAAAACTATCTGCCCACTTTAATTCTTTCTTTTCTCTTTCCTCGTTGAGCGAGGCTTGTAATGAAACCATTGTTACAATCGCCCGAGTCTTCATAGCTTCTGCAAAATTATTAAACGACGACAGATCGATACTATGAGCTATTGACAACTCCTCACAGGCCTTCTCAGCAATATGTTGACCAAGCGCTCTATAGCATTCGAATTGATTTTCATCAAAACACTGATCGGCTGTAGACTGATGTGGGAAAGTCGGATTACGGTAACGGTACTCCTTAATTATTTCATCCTCATCGCCAGAGTAAGACGACTTTAGATAAAGTAGATAACCTTCTTCAGACTTTGATCCACTTTCCCCGTTCGGAGGATAAGTAATTGTTCCGAAGGCACAGTGTTCCTCACTTAGATTATCCTTTCCTCTATATACGGCATCTTCACTCATGTCGACGCGAATCGCTTCTGGGTCAATATTAATAGAAATACCCAGATCAATGCGAGCGTATCGAATGAGTGTCGCCAGACCATTAAACCTGAGTTCTGGATCAGCCTCACCATCACCGATGATAATAAACTTACAGCGGCGACGTAATAGCTCGATTCCAGCCAGATTTTCAATGTGACCACCATCTGAGAGGTTGACCCATTTTTGGCGTTCACTCAGTTTCATCAACATCTCACGCAGCAACGCTCTGGGCGGAACTCTCCAGCGGAAACGATCCCAAAAAGTATCGTGACGTTTATCCACTTTAACTTCACTTTCATTTAAAGTCTTACTGTAGTCCGTATGAGACTCCAGTTTCTCCACCACCTCATCAGTAGGCTCTTCCTTACATCGCATCAATGTACTGATACTTGAACCTAGGTATCCACCACCTGAAACCGTTGACATATAGTCAATGTGGTCGAATACACCACGTTCTTGTAACGCCTGAGTTATTCCCAGATTGATTGTCGCAGAGCGTATACCACCACCAGAGAACCCAACACCTAAGAGATCATGCTCCACAGTAGGTGTTGTGATAGTTTTGTCATTGTCCGAGTGAAGCTTGCGACAGTCAGAACCACTCTGATACACATTTTTCCAACGCCCTTCAATGTCAATCAACTCTTGCTGGAAAATATCGTTAAAATTAAATCCACCAGGAGTCTTTTCTATCTTTTCCCATTGACCTACAAGCTTTTTGAACCATCGAACGATAGGGTTTTCATGCCGAATTTCCTCTAACAGCCCAGGATTTGGGAGCCAGTACCCTAAACGGATATTGAGCAGTACCATCAAAGCTACCAGTGCAGGATTAGTACCACGGCCCATGTTGGGAGAGGCGGCGGCTGCCGAGATCGCCATTGCAGTAGCGAGACTCATCTTAGGATGAACCTGTTCCATCGTCTCAGTTCGACAGTAGCCGGTACGTTTACCACCAATGAACTTCTTGCTGAATATGAAAAAGTCACTAGCGCGGTCCCGAATATCAGGGTCATTGCTACCCTGAAGGTTGAGACAAACGTTGATCAGATGATAGGGTGCCGTCGATCCATTCTGATAACACCCGATATCGGTTAAATTAATGTCTTGTTCGATAGCAACATCGCCTTTGCTATCAACCCCCGTAAGATAAGCCGAAGCCAGTCGGTCTCGGTATAGGCTGTGGATTGAGGTCCAGTTGACATCGACAACCAACCAGCAAAATAGGTAGATTTCGACCATCAATATAAGCACAAAATAAAAGTTCATTCCTGTCCATTCATCAACCACCAAAGCTTTATCGATTAAGAATGTTATGGCTATTACTGCAATAACTCCCAGAGTTGCCAGCCCAGCCAGTAAGAAGAACTCAAACCGCTGGAGGCTTTTATTTCGCAACCCGACGAACGCAACTAGGCTAATCAAAACCAAGAAAACGGTGGGAACCAAATAATTAAGGTAATTAAGCCATTCTTTAGGCTCCGCGTAGACTAAGAATTCGGTCACATAAAGTATGACTAGGAGCGGCATGAGAATGCCAAGTAAGCCAATAAGTAGCGTCACCAACTTCTTCGTAGCGCCACCAAGCAGGGAGATCAACTTGCTAGCCCCACCCAGAATGACTACTGACACGCCAACCATCGAAGCAAAAACTTCGTTCCAGTTTAAACTTGGACTCACCATGAATTGATGAAACTGATCTACCAGGATGGGCAGCGCCTCAAACAAAACGAATGCAAGGACAACGAGTAAAGCTATACCAAACAATCGCTCAAACTTATCACGAAGGTTAACCGAACTATTACTGATTGAATGCTCCCTATTTTTTTTATGACCTGCGATCTCGCGGAACAGAACATAAATAGGTGATATCAGAAAACAAAACAATGTGACTAGCAAAGCCCAAAGGCTCATGGTAAATGGCACCGGCATTGGTGGCACCCAACCTATACTATTGACTAATCCAGAACCAGGCAAAGTGGTTTTCCATATATCATTGAGGCATTTGTTTTTGTCGTTAGCTTCTTTGCAAGGTATAGACGTTTCGTTTTCTTCAAAATTATCGAAAGAGGCTTTCTGATTTGGACTTTTTAGGTCAGATGTGTTGACTTTATTGATTTCTGGGTAGGCGTCTTCGAGAAAAAAACGATTAAGGCGCTGGAGGCAAGAACTAGATCTCAGAGAAAGGGCTTCGATGAGTCCCGCCCAAAGGGATGGATTACCCTTCAAACATATGTTTTTGACCTCATTTTCATGAGCACTAACGAGCGCACGAATGAGCGCCGTCTTGCCACTACTCAAATTCACCCCATCAAAACGTTCTTGCTGATAAATCAATTCGCCGTCAATGACCTGACGAAAAACCTGCGACAAAGTAACGTCAAAATCTTTTAGAAAAATATCGCCGTCTTCCAAGGCCAGTCTCGTCTCATCAGACAAGTAACTCACGATCCATTTATCAACCTCACGTTCTTTTAGCCGCAACTTTTGGGTAAGCGCTTCGAGCTGGGAGGGCGAAATACCGACAGTAAGACCGTCCTTGGAACGTAACTGTGGCCCATAGAGATGACTGATTAATAAGGAAACAGCGAGTAGCAGCCACAATATAGCCATAAAATTAAGGAGCATGCCCCGCAGCAGTACCCCGGCCATCCTGAAATAGTCCAGGAGCCCTCTGGTGACCATGTAGTTAGAATGATTTCGCAGCCATATGGTATATCTAGATTCTTCAGGTCCCTTTGTCAGCGGGAAGGGAAAGTCACCGCGCTTGACCTCGTTACTTATATTTCTTTTATCTCTCATCACTATTATCCTTTAAGAATAGAAAGTATTAAAACTCTATCTCTGAATATTAATTATTAAAATCTAATCTAGAACTCGTTCTATTCTCTTTTCAAAAACATAAATTAACTGTTACAAGCGATCTTGTTTCAGACAGAGAATCAGGTGGTAAAAGCTTTTTATCAATAGTTTTGTTAAAAATTCAAAACCTATAGGTCGATCTAAGTGTTTTGTATTGATTGGCTCACAATATTAAGAAAATATATGCTTATTATACCCTATCATTTGTGATCTTTATTCTGTTAGGAAATCTGAATGTGTTATTCGTACCTCTCAGCGAAAGACTTGAAAAACTTAATCATGTTATAGCTACTGCCGTTGACCTGAGCTAGCGATATTAATCCGTTAGGATAAATTAAAATTAAGGGGTCGGTGGATCATGAGAATGATTCTAATATGCCAGCAGCTATCTATTATTAATTATTGTTAGGTGAATATTGTCTGGATTCCCTATATATTCCTTAGCTTATCCAACTAGTTTCCTCTGAGATATGAAATGACTTTTTCATTTGACCAATTCGTCACCGAGGCTAGGGCTGCTGCCGTCTCTGACAAACCGACCCACACAATACGCACGCTGATGCAAAAAACACTGGAAACACCAGAGGCCCTCGTCGCCAACAACCCGCTCGAAGAAGATGCAGATGAAATAATGTTATTCGAAGACGATACTGTTTCAGTGTGGGTCTGCCGATTTGATCCTTATAACGTTGTCCCACCGCACGAACATAAAATGAATGCTTTTATTGGAGTTTTCAAAGGTCGAGAGAAAAACCACTTTTTTAAAAACGACGCCAACGGACTCACGTATAAATCAACTCATATTATCGACACTGGACAGATGACGTCTATCGGCACCGATGGTCTTCATGCGGTAGTCGCAGAAGGAGATGAAGATTGTTACTCGCTCCACGTCTATACGGGGCCCCTTTCAAAAATCAAACGCTCTTTGTTTGATTGGGACACTGGGCAAACAATAGAGTTTACGGAAGAAAATTTTCATCGTTTAAAGAGACCAGCAAACGAACTAACACTTAGCTAATACGAATTAAAGGGTTAGTGAGCCATGGTAATGCTTCTAATGGTTCACCCTCCCCTTAAATCCACTAAGTTAGAACCATCTCGTCTATTTGCAACTTCTAAATTGGAAAATTGCTATTCAGGCAGCGCTTTTTATTTCATCTATACTTAATTAAAATCATATTCCATATCGCAATAAACGAGACTACTCATGTCCAATCAATCAATGAAAATGTCAGAGTTAATAAGCGCTCTAAGCCATGCATTGGATATGACCGAAGGGCAACCACCAGGCCACTGTATTCGTACTTGCTGGATAGGCATGCAACTAGAGCAAGCCATTGGATTACAGGCCGACCAATTATGGGAGTTGTACTATACGATTTTGTTAAAAGATCTAGGATGTAGCAGCAACGCGGCGAGGATCTGCAAACTCTATTCAACCGACGATCTTAATTTCAAACATGACTTCAAAACAGTGGATGGCAGCATGAAGCAAGTGCTGAATTTTGTCCTGCAACATACGGGTGTCCAAAAAGGCTTAGCTGAGCGATTCAAACAGACGTTATCAGTCATGCGTAATGGCACAAAGTGGAGTAACGAGTTAATGCAAACTCGCTGCGAAAGAGGAGCCGATATTGCTAAGCAACTTCGCTTTAATGAATCGGTAGCAGAAGGCATCAGAGGACTGGATGAGCACTGGAACGGTGGCGGTCAGCCATATGGACTAGAAGGTGACGCCATTTCGATGTATTCAAGAATTGCGCTATTGTCTCAGGTAGTTGATGTTTTTTTCACAGGCACAAACAGATATGCCTGTCTGAAAGAAGTTAAAAAGCGCCGAGATAGCTGGTTTGACCCTTCGCTTGTCGATAGTTTTCTTACGATTGCCGATGATACGTTCTGGGCTGCTCTCGCCAGTACAAACATTGCAGAACAAATAATTCAATTGGAACCTGCGCAGTTTCAGGTAGCGTTAGATGAAGATTACATCGATGAAATAGCGGCCGCTTTCGGACAAGTCGTAGACTCCAAGAGCCCTTTCACTGCCGGACACAGTGAACGTGTTGCCTTAATTACTGAACTGTTAGCAAAAGAACTAGGCTACTCAGAAGAGCGCCGGCGTTGGTTGAAACGCGCCGCCCTATTACATGATGTTGGTAAGCTCGGAATTAGTAATAGCATTCTTGATAAACCAGACAAATTAACAGACGAAGAATTTATAACCATTAAACTACATCCAAAATTTACTGGAGAAATTCTGTCAAGGATTGGGGCATTTAAAGAACTGGCAGACGTTGCGCAGTCACATCATGAGCGCATGGATGGCAAGGGCTACCCACTTGGCTTGCAAGGTGACGAAGTCACAATGGATACCCGAATTATTACGACAGCCGATATCTTTGATGCGATTACAGCTGATCGTCCCTATCGAGGGCCGATTCCAGTGCCACGAGCGCTGGAAATGATGGCAGAACACCTTGATACTCAAATTGATCGTCAGTGCTACGAAGCGCTCTTAAAAGTGTCCGATGAATTTAAGTTGATTTATCATTAATCAAGCATTAGAGAGCAGCGGCATAAACGTAATATATCTCACCACTTAAGAAGTCGGTGGGGCATGGGAATAATTCCAATGCCCCATCGCCCCTTCTGATTTCTTTCCAAATTAACGGAGCTCCAAAGGTTGACACGCACCGGATGATTTTCTATGTCCTCCGGCAACCGCAACCAAGCCGGCAGCAGGTAGCGCTGGCTAGAGCAATAAAAAAGTTCTAAATTTAGCACACTAATCTTGTTAATCAACTACGTGTTTTAGCGTCCGCAGTGTTGCGTCAAAGTCTAAATATTCCGTCTACCCAAGCATTAGGCTGCTCTCGTCTTGTTGACTCGTAATATACCGTTTCTTCGCGAGTCATTTAAAACTCTGTCGCTACATGCGTTCAGAATTTCCTGCAACATATCCGAATATGACATTCCTGCTAGTGCTGCCATTCGCGCCATATGGCCATCCCAGCACCAGCCAGGGTTTGGATTAACTTCTAATAGTCGAGGCGTTCCTCTGTGATCAAGTCGCCAGTCAAAACGAGCATAGTCCTGACAACCCGTGCGTTGAAATAGCTTGATGCAACTAGCGCTGAGGAACTCTATGGTTGCCTGTGGTAACTCAGCGGGAATAGATGATACCAACTTAAAGTATATTGATTCAGTATCCCACTTAGCCTCATAACCACATATTTTGGGTAGATCATCAGGTAAGCGTGAGTAATCTTCTTCGATGATGGGTAGTATTGTGTAGCTGTCCGGTGGATTGCCAATAATACCGATACTTATATCTTTACCCGTCAAATATTGCTCAACCAATACCGGCTTATCATAGCCAGTGAGGGCCCTGACTCTAGAAACAGCATCTTCGAGTTGCTGCACGTTATAACAAACGTTGTCGACTGTTATTCCAAAGCTGGAATCACCAAAGTTCGGTTTGACTATTACCGGAAAATCGATTGGCATTGATATAAAGGTAATTTCTTCAGGCATGACGTTGAAAGCGGCTGGAACGGGTATTTCCATTTCACTGGCCATACCACGTACCAAAGATTTGTCATAGCAATAAGCGAGACATTGCGGAGAGCCACCAGAGTACCTGATATTCAACATTTCTAGCAATGCGGGAATATGCAGTTCTTTTGCCGCTTCATTGTTGAATCCCTCATCACATAAATTCAAAACAAAATCGATCTGTTTAGACTGGTTCTTAAACAGGTCAATTAAACTATTGTGATCATCAACATAAGTAAACTTGTAACCTTTAATTTTGGATAAGGCCACTTTCAGTTCATTAATGGTATGAATATCAGAGTCATTAAACTTGTTATTCGGCTTAATAGCGTCAGCTCGTCGATGATCTCCCTGAACAACACAAACCTCCCGAACTTTTTGTCTCGGAAGGGCTTGTTCCAGTTCTAATTTATTGGACTTAGCGGTAATGACAATGCGTTGTGCCATCATTCCAAGATCCTGATTACGCTTGGTGACAGTTGACATCGGAACAGCTTGCAGAAAGTTGAAACCGTTAGTTTCTAATAATTCGCGCATTTGTTCCTGATTATAAAGTCGCTCGGCATAAAACTGATCCGCCACTACACCCTTACTAGTATGCGTAATAACTTCACGAGAAATGAGTCGGTTTTGATCTTTTGACAAAGAGCGCTCGCGGCACACGAAGTAATTTTTATCTATCCACTCCCAACTACGGGCATCAAAAGACTTTCGCAAATAGTCACCGTCAGTGAGATCAAGGAGCACTTGCCCACCCGGTTTAAGTAGCCGTCTGAGCTCCTTTAGAACAGCCATATCTTCTTCGATAGATTCAAAGTAACCAAAACTGTTCCCAGCCAAATAGATCAAATCAAATTTACTACTGGCGAAGCGTAGTTTGCGTGCATCACCTTCTCGAAAACTGATCGTATAACCGTGTTGTTTAGAAATACGTTTGGCTCGGGAAATAAGATAGTGTGAACGGTCCACACCATGTAAATTAGTATAGCCTCGTCGTGCCAGTTCAAGTACATGACGACCTTGTCCACAACAAAGATCGAGGATGCAGGAGTCTTTCTGGAAATCTAGTAAGCTAACGAAAACATCTATCTCATCCGTAGTGATTTCCGGATCTTCAACTACGTCACCGTCGGTACGCAAATAATTGGCGTTAAAAATATCTCTCCACCAGTCCGCTTTGACATAACTTTCAAGGTCTTCAACGGGGCCTATAGAGTCCCTGAGAGCGACTTTGTTTTCGGATTTATTAGGTTGCATTTTTTTAAAACCACTTTCTTAGTTGGAGGATTTTGACTGTTTAATATTGGCTAGATTGAGCGCTAAGCAAGCGGATCTGTCAAGAAAATTCAACGGCAAATTCGTATATTTTTTGCCGTTCAAAAAGCCGTCTTAAGCAGGCTAGGCCTAGCTTAGAGAGCAGTTGTTGGATGGCAATAAAATAGGCTGCAGATAACAGGTAGAAATGTCCAAAAATAACGCATGCTAGACGATCTAGCCCACCCATCCATAACTCAAAGTTCAAGGCATAATCTCACAGATACTATACTCGTGCCATCCAGTCAGTGGGTCAAGTCAGACAACATCCAAACCTCAATTTCGTTTGCCAACTTATATTGAATATTTTCAAATCCGTAATGATGATGCGATGGCCCACATTCCCCCGAAGTGGAAGCCTGGTTGTCAATAAGTAATGCCTTTTTAGTCACCAAAACTTTTTCATAAGATCTCTGAGTCTATTTAAAATAGACTTAAAAAAATTGAGGGGTCGGTGGTGTTAGGGAATGATTCCAATGTATCATCGTCCGATTAGATATCGCAGATAATGAAAGGTACCTGATTTGTTGTACCGAAGAGTTTAAGACATGCTACACGAGATAAAACAGTCTATTTCACAGGCAGAATTAAGGACCCGAGTGTTTAGTGGAGAAATATTACATTTCACTCAAATACCGGCCATGAATGAATTTTGTAAAATTGTTCGCCAAATTTGTACATTAACCCTGGAAGACTCAAACCCAGTCAATTCACATCAAGCTACAAATTACAGTCACTGGCTAAAGGCTATCTATCAGTACCAACTAGCCGCACAAGATGAACCACTGTGTAAAAAAGCATTCTCAGAAGCATTGCAAAGCATCGGCTTAACGCTCGATGAAACTTTTTGTGATCGGTTTGTTTTTCGGGTAGTACCGCCAAAAACTGATAAGGCTGAAGGTGCGAATAGCTGGCTTGAAACTCACCGAGACACCTGGGGTGCGGGGATTTATCAACAAATAAATTGGTGGGGTCCACTGTATTCCTATGAGGTAGGTAATGGCATAGAGTTTTATCCCGATCACTTTAAACAGCCCATCGCTAATACTTCTGCAGAATGGCGGTATGAGCAATTTGCAAGTGCACGACAAGCCCAATTAGCTGAGTTAAAGCCCGAATTTAAACCCATACCATCAGTACTAGAGAAACCGAAGGGCCCTATTTTTAAACCGGTGATTAAACCTGGGGAGTTACTGTGTTTTTCTGCAGCCCATTTACATGGCTCTAGTAAGAGTGTTTCCAGTCATACTAGATTTAGTTTCGAGACAAGAACCGTTAATTGGCAGGATATTCAGTCTGGCGCAAAAGCGCCCAATGTCGATAATGATTCTAATGCACAACTGCTTAAACTATTTAAAAACCTGTCAGACGACAGCCCTTTAACTCAGGTCCATTTTGGCTGAAAAAAAGACAACAAGCTCAGAACGAAAAAAAAGATAAGGCTTCATGCTACCCAGCTCATGAAACTCTATTAATTATGAGTATTAACAATCGACAGAAATCAAAGGGTCGGTTCGAAGCTTGGCAGCTAACAAAGAAACTTTAATACTTAGTAACAATATTAAGCTGTATCAATAACCCTCTGGTGTAAGCAACCATTTAGTTGCTGTAAACAGTGACTGGCCCCATCAGCCGGCTAATTAGCTTAGCCTTCGACTTTACACATTACAGTACATCTGTAGCAGCCATAAAAATAATCATATTATAATGTTATCTACTGGGTAACACAGTACTGAAGGAAAAAATTAAGGGCTGTGGTATATGAGAATAATCCCAATTTACCAACAAACCCTTTCGGTTAACCAATCTGGCTAATCATGCTCTGAACAATTCGATTTCGGCAATTGCCTGATGTATTGATGAGTGAGCGAGATCAAATAATTCGTGGTCATGATCGTTGGCATAAACCATGTATGCCGGTAGCTTGAATTGTTGCGAACCGGAGACTCTATACAGTTGCTCACTATCCAGATAAGGTCTAGCAAGTCGCTCAGGAAGATAAACAGAGCCACCATGGACAAGTATGTGACTCAACGCCAGCCAGCCAACACCAGCAATTAGCCCTGGGTTTCCCAACTCGGGTTGATCCAGTCGATTACGATTCAAAAATTCGGGGCCCCATTCAACCTGGACATAACTATTGGGCAATGCCACGCCATTCGGGTCACTAGTAACCAGCAACAGTTCTTCCTCAAATAAAGGTTCAACCTCAAATCCAGGTCGTCGTTGGGGTGTATACATAACGGCAATATCGAGGCTGCCATCAACTAGCTGTTGCGTCAGATCTGCTTCGAAACCAACCTGGGTTCGCAACACCACATCGGGCGCTTTTGCCTGCATGATTGGAATCATGTTCAGCAAAAAACCTTGCCACAGCCCTAGCCTGCCGCCAATCGCCAAATATCGGTTATAGGGTTGCGATACCCCGACTTCATGACGCGCCTGTTCAAGGGTATGCACCAATTTGGCGGCGTGTTTAGCGAAACGTCGACCACTTACAGTCAATATGGCGCCGGCTTTGTTACGTACAAAAAGAATGCTACCGAGGTCATTTTCGAGAACCTTAATACGCCGGCTGACCGCTGCCTGAGTGACAAAGAGCTGTTCGGCAGCTTTGAAAAAACTACCCACTTCCACCACTTTAAGAAATGTTCGGGCGAGCTCGGTATCCATAAATTTTATCTCAAAATTTTATTTAAAATACGCTTAGTTATATAAAGTACAATTATTATTTGCTTGTGTAATGTTAAATTTTATTTTAGGTTTCATCTGTAAAAGCTTCAAGAGGTCATCAACATGCGACTTACTAGCTCATTGACACGAAATAGTGGCCGATTACGGAATTTTTCTTTTGGCACAGTACTCGCCATGATTCTGGTTTTCTGTCTCATTGCATTTGCGCTGATATTCAGTCCAGCGGCATTTTGGCGTATTCCCGACTCAGACCCGCAATACAAATTATTGCCGCAAATGATTGACGTTATAAAGCCAAGATTACATCAGGACTTTACCTAACGAGCCCATTGACAACTCGAATACGGCTAAAGCCTGATACTCAACAACAAATCGTTTCAATCAGCATTAACGATTAAATTTCAGTAATAATTTTTAGAGAAAAGTTATGGATTCAGAGTCAAAACGATTTTCCGCTTTCGCTTCGCCACCCTGTTTTGCCCACGAATTGGAGTACACCGCAGATGGTTTCAATATAAGGGATTCAACAGAACAAGCAGATGTCAACCGCTGGCGTGATGCACAAAGACAGCGTTTAATTGGTTTTCGTCAGGGTCTTCCTATCGCCGAACGCGACCACCTAGCGCTTAATATAATTGACGAAATTAAACAGCAGGTCGATCTCGGCAAAGATATCTGTATCAGCGTTTATTGGCCATACCGAGGAGAACCAAGCTTGCACGAGCTAATGTCGAGTTGTCATTCTAATGGAGCCAGAATTGCTCTTCCCGTTGTCATCGATAAACAGAGCCCTTTGATTTTTCGCCAATGGACACCAGGTTGCGAATTGGAAAGGGGCGTTTTAAAAATACCAATTCCGACCAATGGCACCGAGCTAATCCCAAATGTTGTCATCGCCCCACTAGTCGGTTTCGATCGACAATGTTATAGACTCGGATACGGCGGTGGTTATTTCGACCGCACACTTGCCGCTATGTCCCCTCGTCCCTTTATCATTGGCATCGGTCACCGGGGTCTTGAGCTTGAGACGATTTATCCGCAAGCACATGACATTCCGATGGATATTATAGTTACGGGTAAAGGACAGGTTTTGCAAAGGTCGGATAACTAAGCAGAATATTCTTTGCAGAAAAAAATCACATTAAACCGACTGTTCAAGCACCGATAACCATGGGAAAAGGTCTTCTACACAAGTAATTAACTACCCCCCTGCTTCGCCGGTTAGAGTGTTGCAAAACTCGGTGACTGAAAAGCTGAAAGGCAATCTATAAGGTTAGGATTCTGATGCGATTGAACTGGAAGTAATAGCCAACGAAGAAGGTCGGGATATATATCGTTTTAGAAGGGACTCCCCGCTACGCTCGATGACTGGCGATCTTGAGTATCTCGCATTGTTTGACGGGCAGATCGCAGGACAGGTCGACCAAATCGAAGGCGCTGGAAAATTGGTGGAAAGGATTTTTGAAGAGGCTCGATCTGTAATCGCTGGACTAGATTGAATCAGTATCAAAGACGCCGATGAATGGTTAATCATTGGCGTAGCCGACCGAATCGCGATCACGCAACTCCATTAGATGACCGTTTATAGTTTTCTGGTCTAATCAAGTTGTAGCGATCAATTTCTTACGTGCGAATATCTCCGAGGTTTTGTTCATTTCTTCAATTAGCGCTTCCATTCCTTAGCCTGCCTGAACGATAACAGTTGAATTTAAACGATTGATTTCAATAAAATCGGTGCTGGTTTCAAGAAAAACCCCATGTATATCACAAATTATTTGTGACTGAGTCAGACTCAGCAGATCTTAATTACCACGTAATTCCTTCTGCCTGTTGGCAGAACGCCCTATTCGATAACCCTTCTCTGATAATTCGTGGGCCTGAATCATCGTTCCCATGGCACCATCAAACAGTAAAATTGGGTTCTGCAATGCTTCGATGAGTGAGTTGTTGTTAATTCGCATATCCAAATAAAAATATATATTAATATATAAGCATATCTTTATATCTATATCTATAAATAGGTGATTAAATGCGTCTACTTGAGTCCTATTGGTTCAGCGGATTGTTCTCAGTAGATAGAAACCGCTACCTGCAAAGTCGTAGAGGATAAAAGTAAAGAATAGACAAAGGCTATCAACTAAAGATGACCATACAGAGCCACACGAGTTGATTCGTGTGACGGACATAACGATAACGGGCCGTAACAGAAAATAATGCAGCCCTTAAAACGGAGAAAAATAATGAGCTATTCGTCTAACGTCAAATTTTCCTATGAATTCTTTCCACCTCGCTCTGCTGAAATGGGACGTCGTTTATGGCGAGCCATAGGTCAGCTGGAGCGCCTGAAACCCGAGTTTTTTTCGATGACCTACGGCGCGCTAGGCAGCGCACAGCAAGATAGTGTTGATACAGCTCTATCTATGCACTCTGAATCACCGGTAGAAGTAGCCGCTCACCTTACCTGTGCCAACACAGAATCCGAAAAAATCATGAGTGTGGCAAAACAACTCCACAGTGCGGGTATTCGACGCATAGTCGCTTTGAGGGGTGATGCTGTTGAAGGCGCTTTAATGAACGATGGTTGTACTTATTACTCTTCAGAAAGTTTCGTTAGTTCATTACAAGAACACTTAGATGAAGTTGACATTAGTGTCGCTGCTTACCCAGAAGTCCACCCACAAGCATTAAGTGCTGCCGATGATTTGCGCTACCTAAAACGTAAATTAGATGCGGGTGCTAATCGTGCTATTACTCAGTATTTTTTCGATGCAGATTGCTACCTGCGCTTTCGCGACCGAGCTTTGGCACTTGGCATTGACAAACCGATTGTGCCCGGCATTTTACCCATTCACGATATGCAAAAGCTTCGTATCTTCAGCGAACGCTGCGGGGCAGTTATACCGCCAAGTTTTGATCTGATGTTTAAAGCGTTAGAGGACGACCCTCAGGCTACTTATGATCTATCGGTAGACTTAGCAACGAAGCTATGCGATCGCCTATTAATGGAGGGTGTCGATCACTTTCATTTCTACACTCTAAATCAGGCCGAGAAATGCCTCGATATCAGTCTCGCACTCGGGGCTAACATTAATGCCGTACCTATGCTGAAAGAAGCTTAGTGAGCACTGGCCGTTACTCAATTAACCTAGGTTAAGATTCTTTTATAATGCCAAAAATTCAAGTTCTTGCGCTGGTCACAGTCTAAATAGTTTGCAGGTTCTGAGTAATTGCGAAGCAGTTGCAAATTGAACTCATGGCGGATTAAATATTATGGAGGTGTCAAATATTCATGGCTATTGACAATTAACAGAGTAAATTGGGCTCGACATAAATCAAGTGAAAGCCGAGCTGATGTAACTGACTGTGATAAATCATTTGCCGCTACATCATTTCTCAGCTTACATTCCTAATCAAGCACGGCAATTAGCGAGTAAAACTCGACGGGTGGAAATGATGAGTATTTCAATCATTAATAATGATACTTTGACTAATCTTAAAAATGATCCGCACTATGAAGATAGAGTCAATCTGGCTGCAGTGTTTCGTATGACAGCTCGGCTTGGTATGAATGAAGGCATTGCAAATCATTTCAGCTATGCGGTTTCAACCGATGGCAGTCAATTTTTAATTAATCCTAATGGCCGCCACTTTTCGAATATCCGCGCCAGTGAATTATTGCTACTAGATGCCCATGACGACTCGACAATGGATCAGCCAAATGCGCCTGATCCAACGGCTTGGGCGATTCATGGCGCATTGCATCGTAATGTGCCTCAGGCGCGTTGTGTGCTTCATGCCCACTCAAAATATGCCACAATTTTGGCTTCTATTGAACAGGATAGCCTGCCCCCTATCGATCAAAATACGATGCGTTTTTACAATCGAGTTTCAATTGATAAGGGCTATGATGGCATGGGTCTTGGTGATGAGGCAGAACGTTTGAGTCAGACTTTGGGCGATAACAAAGTCTTATTGATGGGCAATCATGGCTGTTTAACCGTTGGCGAAAGCATCGCCGCAGCATTTGACGAAATGTTTTATTTTGAGCGGTCTTGCAGCAATTATATTAATGCATTGGCGACAGGTAAGCCTTTACGCCTGGTCAGTCATGAAGTCGCTGAAAAAACAGCACGGCAGTGGGCCTCTTACTCGAAAGCCGCTCATTTACATTTGAAAGAAGTTAAGGAAATTCTTGATCGCGAAGAGCCTGATTACAGGCGGTAACGATTACTCTGTAATGTCTACAATAACCGCTGAAATGATAAAACCAAAAGGGTGAATCAAAAGAGTCGGTGGTACATGAGAATGATTCTGATGTGCCACCCGCTCCCTGTTGCTACTTGCTCAACTTATTGACCCATTGCACGACCAACACGACGCGGATCAGCACCACCCTGCAAACCTTCGCTATTGATTGTAATGCCGTGCAACCCAGAGTTTAAATCCCGAATACTGACCTTATGCCCCAATGCTTCAAGCGCATCTTTAAGCATTTCAGCATCCGTGTTTTTTTCGAGATCAGTTCCACCGTTGCGATTGACAAAATGTGGCAAGCTTATAGCAGACTGAATATCCATATCCCATTCAAGTACACCTAGCATCGTTTTTGCAACATAGTTGATAATACGGCTGCCACCTGGGGAACCGATGACCATGGAGAGATTATCGTTTTCATCAAAGACCATAAAAGGCGACATAGAGCTTCTAGGGCGTTTGCCTGGCTGCACACGATTAGCGATTAACACGCCGTCTTTTTCTTCACTGAATGAAAAATCTGTCAGTTGGTTGTTGAGCAAAAATCCATGCACCATTACGGTAGAACCAAAGGCCATTTCAATACTCGATGTCATTGAGAATCCATTACCGGCCTTGTCAACAATACTAAAATGAGTCGTGCTGGGTTGCTCAGGCGACTTTGACACCAACCAATTGGCATCGGCGTTAGGTGGAATACCGGGAGATGCTTCCCCCATATCCTCGGGCCCTATGAGTTTGGCGCGTTCACTTAAGTAGTCGGCATCGATTAAGCCCTCAACCGGAACAGCCACAAAGTCAGCATCGGCCATGTATTTGCCACGATCAGCATAAGCCAATTTTCCCGCTTGAATGAAAAGGTGAACTGCTTCTGCTGACAAAGGTTCATATTGGCTTAGGTTTTTACCTTCAAGAAGCTTCAGAATCTGAACAACCGTCATACCACCCGATGTGGGAGGGCCCATACCGCAAATTTTGAAGGCTTTGTATGGCGCGCAAACCGGAGGTCGTTCAATAGCCTCATAAGCTAACATATCATCAATTGTAATAAGCCCTGGGTTATCTGCTGCGGTGATACGTGCTGCATTGACGATATCCAGCGCAATTTGACCTTTATAAAAACCACTCGAGCCAAGCAATGCAATTCTGCGGAATGTCATTGCAAGCTCGGGGTTCTTCTTCATTACACCAGCCTGCAATGGCTTGCCATCGGGAAAAAAGTAATTCCAGCTAGCTTCATAACGTCCTAGCGCGGGGTTTGTTCCTCTGGCAATTGACGCTCCCAGTTTTGGAGAAATCTCAAAACCATCTTCAGAAAGCTTAATCGCATCTTCAAACAACTCAGCCCAAGGTAGCTTGCCGTGTTGTTGATGGACCTTTTCCATCATTGCGACAACACCCGGAACACCCACAGCCCGACCACCCGCCAGAGCGTCCCACCAGTTCATATTCTCCCCGTCCTGCTGGAAAAGCTTACCGTCAGCTGCCATGGGCGCTTTTTCACGTCCATCAAAACTTTGCAGTGATTTGTTTGCCTTGTCCCAATAAAGAGCAAATGCACCACCGCCAATACCGCTTGACTCGGGTTCCACCAAAGTCAAAACCATTTGCACAGCAATCGCAGCATCAATCGCACTGCCCCCTTTCGCCAGTATTCGCATACCGGCTTCGCTCGCGTAAGGGTTCGCAGACGAGACCATGTAATTTTTTGATGTGACGAGATTCTGTTCGATACGACCATTACCAAATTCTGGATAGCGCGCTTCTTTGGCCAATAGCGTTGAAGAAATTAGTGTAAGACTGATGGCCACAGCCATTATTGAAACCGAATTTTTCATATAAAAAACCATTTTTGTTTGGGGACTACCTTCGACTGACTACCAAAAAAAGAATAAAAGTCCTATCGCACAATGTCAATTGCCAGAAACCAGTCTGGGAACTAAAAAATCAGTGGCATATAAGAACGATTTCAGTGCATCAACGGCTAATAACTGGGACACTCTCGAGGTCGTCGAACGATGGCATCAATTATTGAGCGGCACAGTTTATAGCCAACGTTTCACTCAAGGTGAGTTACTCACGGCAGCAGAACAAGCCAACCTTAATGCCTCCAGCGGATAGCTTGACTGACTCAGATCACACCAGTATCAAACAACGGTGTGAACAGGCAGCAAAGGCCGAACAACCGAATGAGCCACAGCAGCAAACTAATGGACTGCATCCCTTCGTCGGTAACCCTAGACGCGATATGCCAAACGGCCTACCGTTTAGACTCACTGATTACCTCGAGCTTGTCGATTGGACCGGCAGAATCCTACGGAATGATGAGCGCGGTGCAATACCCGAAAGCACGCCGCAAATTCTACAACAATTGAACATCGACCCAAAACAGGGGTGTTATCTAAGTAAAAACTTTGAAAGTCAGTTTTAGTCCTTAGTCGGCACGTCATATCACATAAAACAAGCTTGTGAACAACTTGGAAAACAGAGGGTGCATGGTATCCGAGCGTGTGAAAAGTTTTTCCAGACCTAATAGAGCTGAGATAATTCAAAAACACTAACTATTGCCGGGCCGAATAACTGGTCGACGGATTGCTATGTCCTAGGTTTGATCAAAAGGCCGTAGGAACACTAAAAAGACAACCATTTGTTCATATTCATTGATCATTTCAACTAGTCCACCTTTGCTTGAAAGACACGTGTTAATTTGGGTCAAATTTAGATCTTTTAAAGTGTGGGTGTCTTGTTTATTGTTTTGTTGTTATGCGCTTCACTCCACTGACTCAATTAAAGCGTCGTAGTGTAGGGGATCATTTTTAAGATGCGTCATAATTTCCGTTACGGCATTTTCTATATCACTAATTAGATCTGAGTTATTCATAAGCCGCTCAATGTTATTTAGATGACTAAAGTAATGTAAAACCTTCATTATCCTCTTAGACTCAAGTGCGCCAAACAAAGTTTCGGCGCGCTGATCAACAGTAACTTCCGTAAAACTGGGTATTTTCGAGTATGTGTAAAGCTCTATGAATCGTCTTAGTGCATTAGGTATTGACATTAAAATATCTAAATCTGACTTGTCATCACTAGTGTGAAATTTGTGTATAACACTAAATAGATAATGATATTCAGATGAATATCTAAGTATCGACTTTGGAATATTCAGAAATGTAGATTGAGTTCTGTTTATTCGCTTGACTTGATAAAAACTACTTTTGTTCTTTTTCAGTGGAAGTTCTTTCAATAATGAAAAGAACTCAAAATTATGAGTTGATATGAATATTTGCTTACAATTTAGCTTCCACTCTACATTTCCATTCTCATTAGCCTCCTTCCTAAAAAAGACGTCTTTTATAACAGCATTAATCTGGAATATGTGGTTACTGTCCAAGCTAGATATAGGATCATCGATATAGATAATCAACTTGTCCAGCTCTTGTTCTTCACCAAGCTTTGTTAGGAAAAAAGAGAAGGCAATCGCCGTTTTTTCGCCCTCACTGAGATTCTTTGCGATATTTCCGTCTCTGGCTAATTTAAACCTCTCGATATCTCCAACTTTTACAACATCTATTTGTATTTCATTTCTACCCAAGAACCCTGAAATATATTCATTGATAGTTTCCCTGCCCTGCTGGGCTTTACTAATAGAGGCTTCAAGAGTCGTATTTTCTGTTTTAATTCTACTGGCTATATTTTGATATCTTACTTTCTGAGTCTCAAGTAGACCTGACTTAAATATTTCTGGTAGCACACCGCTATTAATATTGAATTCCGCTACATATGATTTTTTAAGTGCAGCTATTGCTACCTTTTTCTCTGAATAGAAATCAACGGTCTTTTTATTGTTTCTTTTAATAAGCTCATTGAGCTTTGAAAACTGCAACGCCACTTCTCCCTGAAGTGACTCATCTTCTTCTAAACAAGGTAAATTTTCAAAAGGTGAGTCAAATTTTTTCTGAATCAATTTACTCACTTCGTCTGCCTTTAAATTATATGCAGAAACGCAACTTTCAATATCTTTGAAAATTGATGTGTGCTCGGGGTGGAATTCTGGATAAAGATCTTGAGATAGTAATTTTGTATATTCAATTTTTGCGTGAGACTGATTGTCAATGAGAAGTTTTAGCTTAGCTTTATACTCCTTAAGATCTTGTGAAAAATGAGACCTTAAATCATTAATCCTCGATTCCGAAATGTCTGATTGGCAAAACTCGCACTTTTCCTTTTTGTCATTTATTTCCAATCCAGTTTCGACCCAGTTAGCAACTGTAGGATTATCTCTTAAATATTCGATTGTTGATGAAAATTCAGGTTCCTTCTTGAGCAGTTCATTTGCTTTTTATATATACGATCCCAGCCTATAATTTAGGAGGTACTTATTGATTGGTTTCAATTTGTCAGTTTCTGACGATGTAGCCTTCTTTAATGTGATGTCCATATCACTGCTCGCGATAATATAAGTAGAGAAATCATCTGTTAGCGACGACTTGATCATATCAAGATGGGTAGCTGTAAATGCTTCAATAAGTTTTAAGTTATGTTTTATGTTTTTTGCTGCCTGTTTCTTCAGGGTAGCAATCGATAAATCATACTGCTTTTTTGAGCTGTCTTTAGCTCTATAACCATCCCTACACCTCTGTATTATTACCTCATTAGAATCTATAGTCTTTTTTGCCTCTATGGAGTCTTCTCCCAAAAGTAGGATTGGATCGAACTCTCTTCCATCCCACTTTAAATTTGTCTCTATAAAATCAGAATTAAAGACTTTTGCCTTCAGGGATTCTTGCTCAATATTTTGCTCGTTTATAAATGAGTTATCAGTCTTCTCTACCTTGAATTTAGCTGACATAAAATCTGGGTGTAATGCTTTACTCTCAATAGAAGAGAAAACCCTTGATAAAGTAGTCTTGCCTGAGTAGTTCCATCCATAGATTATGTTTTTAAGCGTAAAATCCTCAAAATCCGCTGGCTTGCTATAACTTTGAAAAACTCCAAAATTATCAATCTTGTTTATCGATTTAATCATTAGGTCCTTCTATGTGCATATTCAGCTTGGCGGCATAACGCCCAGCTGTGTGGAGAGCGAAGTGATTCCATACGAGCTGTTTGTTATGACTGTTGTAATTGATGTTGGTACTTAACTTAGAAGCTGGGGTTTTGATTTTATTTTGACTAGATAGTATCGTGCTGACATTGCTTGTCAGAAGCGCTGATGTTGTTGTTTGTTGTAATTCCATTTCCAAACTCCCTGCGTTTTAAATGCCTTTTAATTCCGCGAAGTTGTTGAACAGTAACACTTTCGTTAGTTAATATGAAGCGGTTGCAACTATGCCCCTAATCCTTTGAAGTTATAACAGTTTCTTAGAAGAGCGCCTGTAAAGCACTTACTATACAAGCGTTCTTCTAGTTCTTTATTTGATAAACTCATAGGAACAATACTAGGTGACTGACAGGGAGTAAGTCAATGGACAGAGGAATTCGAGTAAATATAGGGGTCGATGGTACGCGATAAAAGTTCATATTTACTATCGACTCTTTCGCTTCCTTTCGCTTCCTTTCGCTTAATATTGGAGGTTTTGGCAACAGACAATGTTTGCTATATTGACCTTAAGCACCTATAAAAATGTCTATAGTTAAAAAAACTTCTATATTTATAACTTTTCCATCTATAAAAGACTTTCTCTGCAGATTAGTGTGCTAGCATTGCAACTTGAGGAGAAAGGCCGTGTTCAAAAACACTGCAGAAGACAAAGCGCCACTAGTTATTCTCTATTCACTTAGGTTATCTAAATAGTTTGCTCGGTTTCTGGATGTTTGGTTTGTTTCGAGCTTTTTATTAACTATTAAAAACATAACTGAGCAGATACTTGAAAATGACGAAGCAAACTTCAATAAAAACTACTGAATTAATCTCTCCACTCTCCGGACTTAGACGTCTTATTGAAACCAATCAAATTGAAGCGCCTAGCGACGATTTTCTGAGTGATAAGTCTGCTGTCTGGTCTCCACATAACAAAATCATAAATGTAACACCGGGTCCCGCCTTTGGGTCTGATTTGGTTACTCAGCTTTCATCTACCCAGACAAGAGGCATGCGCGGTCCAGGTGTTGCAGAATTTTTTACTGCAGTTCGTCAGGAGTACGCGAAAGTGGTCGATATGCCGAAAGGCGGAATGCCTCTCTTCTTCAATGGCTCTGGAACAGCTGCTACCGAAGCTGCTGCAGGTTCATTACGCACCCCAGACGAAGTGGGTTCCGACAAGATAGTCATCCTGACGTTGGAGATTGGTTGCTTCAGTAATGCAATGGGCAATTGTGTCGAAAACTTGGGTAGAGGTGTCATCCGGCTGTCAGGCGAGCTTGGTGAAGATCTACCGTTTGATCGGTGCAAGGCAGTGCTAGAAAAAGATCTTGCCGATAACCCTGGTGGAAGCATCAAGATGGTTATGGCCCCACATAATGAAACGGGCGCGGGCGTTACTGCCAACATTCAAAAATTACGTCATTTGCTGGATGAACTAAAACACCCTGCCCTACTTGGTATCGACGGTATTTCTTCCATTGGCAGCTTGCCGCTTTCTATGGATAAATGGGGAATCGACATGCTCATGGGATGTAGCCAAAAAGGCATGATGGCTTCTCCAGGCATAGGCATGATTACACTCAGTCCAAAGGCTCTGAAAAGAATTGCCGAGTGCGATCAACAAATGATTGCGGCCGGGCTTAAAAAAGGCGAACACTACCTTAGCCTTACCAAGATGATTGCAGCCATGGAAACGAGTGCTCTTCATACAGAAACGCCGCCAAACTATGCTCAATTAGCAGTGGCTTTAGATACTATTGCGATCGAGGGCTTTGATCGAGTTATCGAGCGCCATGCGGATTGCTCTGCAATCTTTCGTGCTGCAATAATGGCTGCAGGCTTTGAGCTTGTTACAAAAGATATTAATATTGCTTCTAATGTGGTGACTGCAATCCGCGCACCGAAAGGTTATGGCGAAAAAGTAATCAAAGAAGTTCTAAGCATTATGTATAACAAGCATGCCGTAGAAGCAGCAGCTATTCCGGGTTATCCCGATATGGGATGGAGGCTTTGCGCAACAGGGGGAATACAGCCCCAGCATGCTCTAATGGCTTCCATAGCGTTTTTGATGTCTGCTGACGAAGCTGGCTTGCCGATTGATAGTGATAAGGGATTGTTTGCTGCGTCTAAGAAGTATGGAGAGGTTGTTCGGTATCATCGTCCCCTTCCTGGAATTGATGTGTACGGCAGGTAAGTCTTTCAAGAAATATTGCGTAGACTTTCAAGCTTTGGGGTCGGTGATACATGTGAACAATTCATATATAACACCGCCCCCTTTTCGTTTTCGGATGTAACTCCAATGGATGATCTTTAAACGAGCCCATATACCTGTGCAAATGGATCCCTGCTAGCGTCGTTATGCCATTCGTATTCGGCCCATGTCGCTATGTCTTTCGCCATTTCTGGACCCAACATCTTCTGAATCAGCGCCAATGACATATCTATCCCAGCCGATACGCCCGATGATGTAAAAAACCGGCCATCTTCGACCCAACGTGCTTCCTTTATCCAATTAACGCGTTCGCTTTGGGAAGTGGCCCAATCAAACGCTCGCTTGTTTGTCGTTGCCTTCGCGCCATCAAGTATTCCGGCTTTTGCCAGTAATGCGCTACCAGTGCATACAGAGGTTACGTACTCAGAAGTTTTTGATTGATCTAATATCCATTGTAGTAATGAGTCGTTCGAAACTTCAGTTCGTGTACCTGGGCCACCGGGTACAAGAAGAATATCGAATTTCGTCGCGTCGCGAAATGCCATATCAGAGACTGACCTAGGGCCTTGTTGGCTTGCAACTTCACCTCCTTTTTCTGAAACCATTTGGATCTCGAAATGGTCTGGTGCCATGCCATACATTTCCAACGGACCAAACACGTCGAGGAGCTCGAATCCGGGGAAGAGAACAACGCCAATTGATCGCTTATTTGCCATAGAATTTACCTTTTTCTACCGAGACATAATGATTCTCAAGAGAGCTAGCCTCAGAAGAATCTTGGGTTAGCAGAGCCAGAGCCGTAATATAGGCACTACCCCTATAACTGGGGACTTGCATGACTAAAGATACACTACTTTACATTGGTTAAGATACGCATAAAGAATAAAGCAACGTTGCCTATGTGGATGATGAACGGACATCGTCTCGTGCATTCTATAGGGAAATATTGATCACTCAACTAGCTCTCGTAAAATGGTCCGGAAGTTTGTCAGTCAATGCAATAATAAAGGAGACGATTAGAGGGCGGGTCAGCAAAAGCAGAATGATTATTGGGGTAGTTATATTTTTCTCATATAGTCATAACGCAAAGCTAACCCGTTGACGACCGGCGATGCGAGTTGGCAATCGATGTTGACCGCCATGTTCTGTATTTTAAGCATTGTATAAAGTAAAAACACCTATACCGATAAAAGCAATTCCAGCAATATAATTCAAATATTTTTCATTGATATAACCAGACAATAAGGTGCCCGCAAGAACTCCAATTGCTGACGCAACTATTAATGCGGCCGAAGCTGCGAAGAAAACCGTATATTTACTTACGTTCTTATCCGACGCAAACAACATTGTAGCCAACTGCGTCTTATCTCCAAGTTCCGCTATAAAAACAGAAATGAAAATTGTTAAGAATATTTTCCAGTCCATATTATTTCACCATCTGACTCTACTTCGTTATCAAACGCTTGTATTTAAGCATCTATTTTATTTTCCAGCGTTATTCAGTCTGCTTGCTTCTCTCATTTAAGAACGAAGCTAATATAGCGAAACAAGCTGGAAAAATATTTCCCAAAACTCTGATGACATAAATACGCCTAAAGTAATAATACCGCTAACACGACCAGCTTTGTTAAGAACACTGCGAATAGAGCAGCGATATTTCATTCAGGAAACCTTATCAAGAAAATCTTTTAACGCCTGAAGGCCTTTACTAACTATTCGCGCATCTTCCAAAAATTGTTCTTCGGACATTACAGGCAGCCGCATAAAGGTAAATATGAATTCGCTTTTATCACCGTTGGGCGCAACCCTCACTGGGTTGTTAATTACCATGCCCTAGCCCAGCTCAACATTATGATCCATAACACCAAACGTATTCGTTTCTGAAAATTTAATTTTTACCTTCCCAAATGGTGCATGAGCTAGCCATGCACCTGCTTCGTGCTTAAAGCTAATCCCGTTACCCAGCGCAGTAAAATTTCAGGATAGGAAGCCAATGTATAAACATCGCCAGGGACACAAATAACATAGATGCTGAGATGTTCAACGTCATGCATCGTGGCAAGTCGGCTTTATTTAGCCATTTACAAGATTCGGGCTTTCGGGCTCTTAACGTTGCATTAACCTGCGCATTAAAAATGACGGCTTTTTTGTGTGTTTTGCGAAAGTCATAGCAGCATTACGGAATCCGTCTTGAAGGCTTTGTTAAGTCACACTTTGCTCATAAGTTTGCCCATTGCTGCTTTAAGCCAATTAGGTGAACGATACCAAAACTGAGACAAATTAATGAACTCCACACCCAAAACTCGGGAGAGCGCCCCATCGGAAAACTGACAAAAAAGAATCCGGCAACACCGCGAAGTAAATAAATAGAAGTGATCAGAATAAGAGCTAAACGAAGTAAAGGTAAACGAGCAATAACACCTGCCGCAGAAAATGCGTAAAGGGACCAAATAGAGAGAACAAGCACAATGCCACTAGTGATTAATGTAGGTTGAATACTACCGCGCTCAGCAAGTACAGCCATTTGTTCACCCGCACCAAAAAAACGATACCAAGGAGCGCCAAAATAAATACAACCAATATGCAGAATGGCGGCAACGACATTTAAAACACCTGCAATAATTAAGAACACATTCATACTTCGACTAAACCTCCGTTTAACCTAATGCCCTGCTGTATCAAGAACGAAGAAATTCATATGAGCCGCTGGTTATAACTGTATTGATTGATATTGAACTTTAAGACAGTAGTTTTGATTTTATTATGACTAGATATAAATATGCTGACATAGTTTGCCAAAAACACTGATGATGTTTGTTGTTGTGATTCCATTCTCAAATGCCCGGCTTGCTAAATGCCTTTATTTTTTCGAAGTCTTAAAAGTATAACATCTTCAATATTTGATCTTAATGATTGCTTCTAATCCTTAATGATCGGCGTTCGTCGGACATTAGTAATGATTTCCGGTTTACCTGCCGTAATAATTGCTTGTTCAGCCACCGCCATTGACAGCCCGGTTTCCCGGTCATTCAGTATCATGTGTGTAAAAAAGCACATGTTTTCTTCAAGAACAACGGGATTGCCTGCATGGATCATAGGTTGTTCCATCCAAGTTGGAGGCCATGCAGCTCCCATCGTGTATCCACAGACTGTCAGTACAGAGTTTTTCTCACCGTTTTCTTCGAGGGTGGTTTTGTACATATCATAAATTTCTCCGACGGTAGTTCCAGCGCGAAGAATCGATTGCACAGCATCCAAAGCGATGACACTTGTTTCATGCATGCTCAGCTGGCGTGGGTTAATTTCTGGTCCTGTGAGGACAACACACATACTTGCAGCATGATAGTGACGATAGGCAACCCCAAGTTCAAGCGTTATTTGGTCATTTTCGAGGACGTGTTTTCGTTTGGTGGTATAGCGTAAATTTAATGCTGATTTACCACTACCTAGTGGTGGGATATGGGCGGGTAAATCTCCACCAAGTCGGAAAAGCGTATCATAGAATGTGGCGTAAATATCACCTTCGTATGCGCCTGAAAAAGTCGCTTCAATAGTTTTTTCCATTGCAATGTCCATGATTTTACCGGCTTGACGCAGGTAGTCTAGCTCTTGAGGACTTTTCACTAGACGTAGTTCTCGAATAAAATCAGGGGCTATGGTTAGTTTGCACCAGCCATCGAGTTCGCTTTGAATTTGCAAGAATAAGCGTGGGGTTAAACCCATGGTGTCTACCTGAATACCGATTCTCTTACCCTGCATCCCCAAGGAATTCAGCATTTCTTTAACCTGCTCAGCCCGGGTAACTGTTTGTGAATCGGGAGCGGGTCTTACATCCTCACAAATTGAAGAATACGATGCATTACCAAGATCAGCCATTCGCGAAAGGTGAGTTAGTTGCCCATTGGTTCCAATAAACATAGTACCGAAAATTGAAAATCCATCCGAGTCGTAACCAGTGAGCCAGTACATATCTTCTATCTTGAACATCAGGAGGCCATCTAAGCCTTGCTCGTTCAAGCTTGCGCAAACTCTATCTTTGCGTTGGGAAAACTCCTCTCTACTGAAATGGATGTTGATATCACTCATGAAATTTTCGCCTATTGTTTCTTTCAAATTTAGGTCGGTGGTACACACGAATAATTCCTATGTAAACCGGATTTTTCAATTGTTACTTATCTTAATAATGGTTTGTTAGGTGTCTTTTTCATAACCAGATATTATTGTTGTACTACCCACAGATTCTACAAAATACATTTCTCTGACAACTAAATATTTGGAATCTGAGAAAAAACCTTCCATTTTATTTTTACTAGTAAAGTTGATCGTAAATACTCTATTAATATCAGTATGACCCTCTGAAATCAAAACATCAGAGACTATAAAATCATAACCAAATCTTCCTTCATAATCAGAAAGGATCGGTTTCATAGCGGCACGATAATCATTATATTTGACATCATCCAATACGTTTAAACCAACTAATATTTCATATGACATTTAAACTCCAAAATTCAAATTGTTCCAGGGACACTTAACACCGCAATTCACCATCGCACACCGGGACGTTTGAGTGAAATTGCTTGTTAAATTATGATTGTACGATTTGCACAAAATAAAAGCACCACATGCTGATTAATGTAGCGGCACTAAGCATAAAAGCCTTCATTCGATGTATAACGTTATTGTATGTTATGTGGATATAACTATGAACATATCTTGAGACGACAAATACCCAAGCTAAGACTATTTGAGCAATCTCTACCTTAGCAGTAACAAACAGTATGATTGAAATTACGTAAAATAGAATAGGCAACGCCAATAAATTATCATAGTTATTGCTTACTTTTGCTAAATAATCCGGGACTTTTCCACCTATATTGAGTTCGTAATACTTTAAATTAAGATCTCCTTTTTTTACAGAAGCAAATCTTAGTTTTCCAAGCCATATTCCTATGCCAAAGGTAAGGAATGCCATGGCGAAGACAGGCAATAATATTGCAGTTTGTTCCATAGTTTATTCTCTTGTTTTACAATCTAACGCTCAAGTTCAACTGACCAATAACTCAGATTGTAGCGCAGCTAAACGGCGTGTTGGTAGGTCAGCTGCTGTTAACAGTTTGATTTATCAATAGTAGCTCTCAGGGTATTAAACTTACAATAATATCTAGTGTTTTTTTACATACGGACTCTTGGGAATCCACCGAGTTAACAATAAACCTCCCTTGTTACTCGTTTATAGTCGTTTAGATTAGGTCTATTACCTTAAAAAGAACTCTACTGGTACTACAAACTCCACAGTGTTTCTTTTGATGTCTGGCGGTGGTGGCGGTAAGGGTTGTGCTCGGGCAATCAACGCGAGGGTTTCCTGATTTAGTACCTTGTAGGCACTGGGCTGCGTTAAACGATAATTTAATACTGCGCCCTTTCGATTAATGCTGATTCGCACATACACGACGGCTTCTTGCTTCCTAAGCCGTGCTTTACGGGGATAGCGTTTATGGTGTTCAAGGTGTCCCAGTAATGCCGATTGCCAAGTCGCTAATGCTTGTGACGGCGTAATAGATACTGCCCCTTCTATCGGTGCTGCCGCTATTTCATCGGGCAGTGCTTCAAAGGCGGGGGTTGCTTTGTCTTCCTGTGCTACTTTTTCTTCTAACGGCTCAACTTCTATCTCGATAGGCTCTGGCTCTGGTTCTGGTAACAACTTTGGTAGTAAGACCTCTGCTTCCTTGATCACTGGCAACTTGGGTAAAGGTTCTACTGTCGGTTCGGGTATGATTTCAGGTACGGGCTCAGGTATGGGCTCAGGTGGCGTTGGAACTTCTTCCTGTGCGGGGCCAGGGGGTGCTACGTTCGGTGGGATTTCTGGCGCCACCGGCATGGGGGCTAAATCGATCATCATTGCAGCCATGGGCTTTGCTGGTGAAGCGCGGCTAGACACATTCCAGTACAAGGCCGCTAATACTCCGTTGGCACAGACGAAAACAACAAAAACAAAAGAACTGACCCAACGGAACGTTGAGCTACTTATCAGTTGTTGTTTAAACGATGAGATCAATATCATGGAGACGGCGCATCCTTTAATCCAGCAGTCTCCCTTTCAACGCTCTCTAATCCAACCAGCGCTATTTTTAAATACCCCGCTGACCGTAAGTCATTCATCACCATCATCAAGTCGCCGTAATCGACAGTTTTATCCGCGCGTAAAAATAAACGGCTGTCTTTATTGCCTTCCGTTGCTTCATCTAGTTTTGATTGCAAATGACTTTGGCTAATAACGGTATCACCCAGTGCCAAACTCAAGTCAGCTTTAAGGGTTAAAAATACCGGCGTATCGGGCCGAGTTTGTTCTTTAGCGCTCGACGCCGGTAAATTGACGTCAATGTTGACGGTTGCCAAAGGTGCAGCCACCATGAATATAATCAGCAGCACTAGCATCACATCAATAAAGGGGGTGACGTTAATCTCATGTGCTTCGCTAAGATCGTTGTCACTGTCGGAGCCAAGCTGGATACTCATCTTTATGACTCAGCTTGGCTTTTAACCACGTGAAGGCTGATGCCTCGGTCTAGATCACGCGACACCAGGCGCATCACCGCCGCTGCACTATCCGATACCAAGGCTTTAGCCCCAGCTATCTGACGCGTAAAGTGGTTGTAAATCACCACTGCTGGAATCGCCGCTACCAAGCCCAGCGCGGTTGCCAGCAAGGCTTCAGCAATGCCCGGTGCCACTACCGCAAGGTTGGTGGTGTTGGCCTGCGATATGCCAATAAAGCTGTTCATAATGCCCCATACCGTACCGAATAAACCGACAAAGGGACCAATAGCACCAATCGTGGCTAATAATCCGGTGCCTACCAACATTTGGCGCGTAGAGCTAACCTCTATTCTTAAAAGGTTAGACATCACTCGCTCTTTAATGCCTTCCTTGCCACCGGCTTTATTAACCAGATCAACAGACAAATGCAATTCAGCTTCTGCTGCTTCAATAAATTCTCGCCCTACCCCCATAATGCCATTGGTATTAGCGGCATCGGCCAATGTATGCGACCGCGTAATGTGAGTGCGGTTGTATCGCAGCAGCCGTTTCAATGCATTGAGTTCAATGGTTTTAGACACTAGCACTGTCCAGGTTAATAACGAGGCAATGGCTAAACCTATCATCACTGTTTTAACCACCCAATCGGCGGCCATAAACATGCCCCAAGCGGAAAGGTTGTGCGGTAGTGTGGCCGTCGCTTTATTGGGTATTATTTCTGAGGCAACTTCGTCGGCTTTATTATCAGTAATGGCCTCAGCTTCAGAGGCTACGCTCTCAAGTATAGGCTCGGATAGAACAGCCGAGGCTGTATTTATATCATTCACGTCATCCGTTGTTATGGGGCTTATACTAGTCTCTGCAAACGGCTGCGTATTGTCTTGCGCTTGTGCTAACCCAGAGGGTAAATAGCAAACAGTCAATAGTAATAATAAAAGCGGGCACACTCGGCGATAAGCAATTATTGGTAAAGAAAAAATCTGTATATTCACGTTCTATTCCTTTGTGTATGTGTAAGACATGTACCCTATGAAAGGCACTTGCTTTCCCAAGAAGTATGGATGGCACCTATACCTCTGGGTGTTATGTTAGTTTTGCGTCGCTGTGATTGCGCTGAGGGGCTTATCATCCTTACTCGGTATTTTTTGACTGACGCGACGGCGGGCAGAACGTTTTTTCGACCAGATAATGACCCCGGTTACCGACAGCATCGCTACAGCCAAACCCACTACGCAAATAAACAACTTGAATGGCCAACCCCATATCGAGGCTACATGTAAGGTCAGTAACCAAGACGTTACCGTGTCACCAGATGCCACTCCCGTGGGCAACCACAGTCTGATCAACTCACCCGTGTTAGCATCAAATACCATGCGTGTACCGCCATGATCATCGCTAACGTCACGACTACTGTGTACCTCATAGCGATAACTACCCGAGTTAGAACTATAGATAAGCTTTTGTTCTTCATTAACAGTAAAATCTTGCAACTCCGCCTGTTCTGCCATTAATTTACGGCCAACTTCGCGCGCTTCAAACCAATCAATATTGGGCGTTAATTCAGGCTCTTCCAGTCTAGGTAAGTCACGAACTGAAGGCTGAAAATCAAGCATCGAACCCATAACTGGATCATAAACTTCCGATAAATTAAACGCCACGCTGCTCCAGGCTATCACCAATAGCATCGCCCAAGGCCATAACCCCCCCGCGCTATGTAAATCAAAATTCACTTTGTAACTACCGCTTCGCCAACGTATTTTCCAAGCTGGTTGCCAACGTTGCCAGACGTTTTTGTGGCCACTTAGCTTCAGCTTTTGAGGCCGTCGAGTTCGACGAGGAAAGGTTAAGTAGGCGCCAATAAAACAATCAATCGTCCACAATAAAGCTACAATCCCGAAGATATATCGGCCGATAATCCCAATTGCTAGGGTGTAGTGCAGCTGATAAATGAAGGGCATGACGTTTATCATCCCCTGACTAATATCACCCCAATGACGCTGTCCTATTATTTCAGCGGTGTAGGGGTTAACGAACCATTCATCATCGATAAGTTCGACAACCTCTCCGCTTACGGGGTCAGGCTTTGGGCTAACGTATATATTTGTAGCTTTGCCTGCTTCAAGTTGCAACAGAAGAAAATCAATCGCCACATCAGGATACTGCGCCAACAACTGTTCACGCAGTATCAGCGGGTCTAACAGATGCGCATTGGCAGATGGCGGCTGAACTCGATATAAATCAGAATTCACCAATTCTTCCAGCTCATGATTCCAAGCCAGCAACGCGCCAGTCAAACCAGCAATAAGTAGGAAACCCGCCATGACCAAGCCGACATAGCGGTGGATTAAAACAAAGGTGGATCTCAAAATTTAACAATCTCCATTTTCATAGCTAAAAACAGTCTATTCAGCCACTTTTATCGCGAACCAACAAACACCGTCGGCTTTAACATAACCTTGGCCAATCCTTTATTACCCTTGCCGATACGAGCGAGTCAGTTTTAGGTAAGTGCCATCCTTCTCCTTCTAACCATGCAACCTAAATACCTTACTTGCCAAACTGCAAAAGTTCCGTCACTCACTTTCTCCAAACTAAGGGCCTCACAACCTTATGCACAGTTGTGAGACTCTAGAAAAGAATCACACTAATCGTGAAATTAAAAGTTATAGCGCGCACTTACTATGACGCTACGCCCAGGCTCAAAAAGTGGCTTGATGGTTGCAAACTCCTGCCCGTAAGTTGCACGATCCACATAGTTTTTATCGCCGATATTATTGACTAACAGCCGTAGATTAAGATTTTCTAAGGCTTGATAGTCGGCAAATACATTGATTACGGTATAGCTATCCTGCTTCGAGGCAACACCATCCGCCACAAAGTCGTTCTCTAAAGATATTTCTGCACTGAATCCCAAGGTTAAAGGCAACCTATCGATCGATGTTGTGCCACTGATGGCAATCAACTCACCCAGAGGCGCGGTGAAATAACTGCCGTCGTAGGAGTTCGCTGTTACACCATCTTTATCAGCCTTAACATTCGAATACTTCAGACTTAATGCGCTGTAGGCCGTTTCATAACTCACAAAAACGTCATGCCCACTAATATCAAAATCAGCAACTACCCCAGGGCCATTTCGGTAAGAGGGCGTTCGGCCATTGGATATATCAGTTTCATAAATATTGGTACCAAAGCGAAAGTTACCGACATTGCTTTCTAGACCAACAACAAAATTTTCGGATTCAACGGACTTTATACCTTGAGAGTAATCCCATGCTGAATTTAAAATGAAGTTCTCAGCCAAAGCTATTCCACCCCAAACATTGGCGTAACCTGCTTTCAACGTTAGATGTTCGCTGACGGCGTACTCTGCAAATATGTTTGCGCTAGCACCGCTATCGTTCTGCTTAGATTTATCTGCCCCAGTGAAACTCTGTTGGTCATAACGCAGGCCATAGGAGAGTTGGAGCTGGTCCAATGTTTGGCGGAACTGTACAAAACTCCCTATATTGTCAGCGCTTTCCTGAAGATCTGGATCACCCTTAAAAAGGAAAGTAGCGCTATCTTCATAGTAATCAAACCCGACAGTAATATTGGCAAAATCAGTAACAAACAGGTTTTCTGCAACTAATGACTGGCTGTCAGTGACACCGTTATAAACAACCCTGGAGGAAGGGTCTGCCAATGGCACTTCGGTGGTAAATAATTCCGTTTCGTTGTTAGCAACCACGACCTTAGGGTTCCATAAACCATTGTCAGTCTGGTTGCTATAATTAAATACAACATTGGTTCGTGTTAAATCATAATTTCTGGATTCTGGCGTAGGCCGACCCCCCATTACACCACCAAGATTTGCCTTAAAAGGTCTTGCTGCATCATCATTGACTGTTTCATAGCTTAATTCGAATCGGTCCCCCGACTCGGCCTCATAAGCCACTTTTGCCAAACTGCTTAACAGGTCGGGCTCAGTAAATTTAACCATATCGCCATTGCCGTCGGTGTAGTTATCACCGCTGACTTTATTGATAAAGGCCAAGGCCGAAAAACCTTGCTGCTGTCCATATACAGCGACCCCTGTAGTTGGCGCTGAACTATTGAAATCATAGCCAACATCCACAAAACCACCGAAGCTATCATCCTTGTCCAGCACATCGGCCACGTCCACTGTTTCAAACACAATACTGCCACCAATCGCACCAGGCCCATCATCAGCAGGCGCGACACCCGCTGATGCGCGAACCGACTTTAACAATGCAGGATCAATTAACGTTGTAGCATTATGATGAAATACTCTATTGTTTTGTCGTGCACCATCAATCGTCACTGATAACGCGGTTTCTTCTATGCCCCGCAAATATAATTTTTGATTAATAGGAATCGAACCACCCACAGCGACTGACGATTCGGTGGTAAAAATATCCTTTAAATCCGATGGCTGGGAACGCTGTAAAGCCTCGTAAGAAACCGCAACGCTGGTATTTACCACGTGTAAATCATCACTTAAACCACCAACCCCTTCTACCATCACTGGATTAAACATCATAACGTCACTGCCACTCTTAACCAGAGTGACCGTTTTACCTGATCGAGAAAACGCAATGTCCGACCCCACTAACAATTTCTGAAGTGCTTGATCTACTGAGTATTGGCCGCTTAAGCCCGCACTATTTTTGCCTTCGGTTAAGCCACCATTACCACTGAGGTAAACACCTGACTTTTCTGCAAATTTGTTTAGCACTTCGGAAAGTGTGCCTGCGGTAATATTGAAATAAGCTTGCGACTCGGTTTGCGTGGTTTGTGCACTGACTGCACCAGCATAAATAACGGGCAAAACCATAAGCCCGGAGAAAGCTAATTGAACAGCAAGAGCAAGAGCGGTTTTATTTCCCTTAAAGGTTGGTTGGTACGGCATGTTAGGTTCCCTATCTTTTATAAAAGTGTCGTCAATAACTGTTTATTCAGTTAAAGGTTAATTTGTATTTCTACACTGTTAACCGAATGAGAAGGCAAAAGGGGAACCTAAAAAGTGAAAATAATAATAAATTTTTTTTGCTGAATTAACGCTTCTGAGCTGCACTATCTAAAGTATACAAACCCTACTCGCTTGGTTGCAACGCTACCCACCACGGCAAGATCCGCTGAACTTTTATGGGAAGTGCTGATTCAAGCATGGCAAGTACATGGTCGGGCTGATTAGTAGGGTAAGTACCCATTACACGTAGATTTTCAATTGCTGGGTTAATAGTTATATGACCATTCTGATAGCGGTTGACCTCGGCAATAAGACTTTTCAAACTGATGTTGTTGGCGACTATTAGCCCTCGCGTCCAAGCCTCACGGGCAGCTTCAGCAGTCACATAAGGTTGGATATGGTGTTGGCTAAGATAGGTTTGTTGGCCAGCGTTAATGATTTGCGTTTTGCCACTTGTCGTCTGAATTTTTACCGCACCTTCGTAAACCACTAACAAGGTTGTCTCGCCCTGCTCCCTAACCGTAAACCGAGTACCTAATGCCTGCAAAGTTCCCTGTGAGGTGTTAACAAAAAAGGGACGGCTTTGTGAATCAGCAGCTGTTTGTATAAGGATCTCACCGGCAAGCAAAACAATTTGGCGCTTACTAGCCTGATAGTTAATATTGATAGCACTTGCTGTATTGAGCCAGAGTTGACCGCCATCCTGAAGCGCTAACTCGCGTGTTTCTCCCGTCGCCGTATGGTGATCTGCACGCCATGCCATGGTGTAGTTTTGGGTGAATTTTGGTAGCGGTGTAAAACGCCAAGATAAACCCATAACACAAAGAGCGCCTAAACCTTGCAGCGTCTTGCGGCGAGTCAATTGCGCGGTACGTGCTGCCGTGAGGGTATGACTAACGTCATGCAGATCACCTATCTGGGTCGCTCTATGAAAGCGTTGGCCCACGTTTTCAACATAAAGCCAGGCTTGCCGGTGTTGTGAATGTTGGTTCAACCAGCGCGCCCATGCAGACTTTTGTTGGTCTGTGACCGACTCATCACTCAGTGTGGCAAACCATTCGGCTGCTTGTTGCAATGTTTTATGTGAAGGGATTTTTATGACCTCCATTTAGAGTATTTCGGCATCATTAAACCGGGCTTCAATAAGCACACACTGGAGCATCGCTTTGGCCATGTATTTTTTTACCGTGCGCTCAGACACACCCAGTTTTACGGCAATTTTTTGGTAAGTAAGCCCATCTATTTGTGACCAGATAAACGCGTTGGCAACATTGATCGGCAAACGTCCCAGCATCCCGTCAATTTCACACAGTGTTTCAAGGATGATTGACTGATCTTCTGGTGATAATTCTAAATCATCCGAGCGCGAAGCCAATGTTTCGAGCCAGGCTTGCTCAACCGACTTCTTGCGCCACATATCAATACACAAGCCGTTGGCCACGGTGCATAAATAGCGTTTAGCAGAAGATAAATCTTTCAAGTATTTAGGGTTGCTCAACAACCGAACAAACGTATCTTGGGCAAGGTCAGCAGCAATTTCATGGCAGCCCACACGTTTGCGCAGCCAACCCCGCAACCAGCCATGATGGTGGCTATAGAGCTGACCAAGTTGCTCGTTGTGACAAACAAGTGTAGAAGGATTTTGCTGGAGTGCGCTGAGGGGCATAATCAATGTCTGTATTGGTATTAGAATCAAATGATAATGACAATCACTCTCATTTGCAATACCTCAGTTATTGCCTCCCGAATCTAGCTCCACGCCTTATCCAGGACTAAAAGACGTCAGCACAAGGCGTAGAGTTACTAACACTCAATCGCCACTGACGGCTTATTCGAACTATCATAGCTGGCACGCCACACACCAGAAATTCATTAATGATAGGATTAGAAACTAGCTCTAATAATTACTAAGATAAATGCGCCAAACGAATGATGTTTGTCTTACCTGAGCAACTTATGTTGACGGCTTTCAAATACCTTGCCACATAAAAATTGACTCGAACGATGATCTATAGGATCGACGTTGGGTAGCTCATAGAGATGAAGCCGCTGGTAAGACGCTTCTTGCCTACCCCCAATCTGGCCTAGTGTCCAATTCAGATAGCCTCAATAAGATTTCGGACCCACCACGAACCATCAGCTTTCCAGCTAGATACCCATTCAGGAATATCACCGGCAGGCATGGGCCGAGCAATGCCATGACCCTGAGCCAGCTCACAGCCTAGTTGCAAGAGTGCTACGCCATGTTCGATAGTTTCTACACCTTCAGCAATCACTTTGCGCTGGAATGCTTTAGCTAAAACAACGACGCCTTCAATAATCGCTAAGTCGTCAGCATCCTCTAACATGTCTCGCACGAAACTCTGGTCAATTTTAATTAAGTGCGCTGGTAAGCGTCTGAGATGAGTGAGTGATGAATATCCTGTACCAAAGTCATCTAAGGCAAAGCGCACACCTAAATCATGGCAAGCATTCATGGTATCAACCACTTGGCTGATGTCACTTAATACACTGGTTTCCAGTATTTCCAGTTCTAAAGAGTGTGGACTGACTTCAGGATGGGCTGCCAACGATGCGGCTAAGCGAGTGTTAAAGTTAACTTGTTGTAATTGATAGGCACTGATGTTGACACTGATAGGTAGGGTTATGCCCATGCTTTGCCATTGGCTTATTTGGCTCAATGCAGTGGCTATGACCCATTCACCCAGATCCAGACTAATGGCATGACTTTCTATCGCCGGTAAGAACGCTAAGGGTGGCACTAACCCACGGTCGGGATGCTGCCAGCGGATTAAAGCTTCTACTCCTATCACCCTGCCAGTGCGCATATTCACCTTGGGTTGATAGTGCAGTACAAATTCACGTCGTTCCAACGCCGAACGAACATCGTCTATACTTTCGCGCTGAATCGTTATCTCTTTATCTAGCGTGGTATCAAACAGGTGATAACGGTTCTTACCTGCTTGCTTAGCGATATACATGGCTTGGTCGGCGTGACGCATGAGTTGATCTGCGTCCACACCGTCTTGTGGATAAAGGGTGACGCCAATACTCGCTGAAACTTGCAATACGACATCACCCAAGGAAACAGGATCGGCGGCCGCCTTTAGTAGTCCCTCTAATGCAGGTTTACTATTCTCTACCTTGTCTAAATCAACTATTACGGCAATAAATTCATCACCGCCAATGCGTGCCAGCGTATCACCTTCGCGTAAAGCTTCTTTCATTCGTTGTGACAGTGCAACGAGCAGTTTATCCCCAATATCATGGCCGTGAGTATCATTGACCACTTTGAATCCATCTAAGTCCATATAAGCAACGGCTAATGACTGATTTCGGCGTTGGCACTTTGCCATGGCATGGTTTAAGCGATCTGCCAATAATACGCGGTTAGGTAAATGAGTCAGTAAGTCGTAATGGGCAAGGCGTTCAAGCGCCCCTTCTGCGCGTGTCTTTTCGATAGCGATACTGGCCAAACTCGCTGTTTGTTCAATCAAGGCTATATTAGCTTCAGTTGGATGATTCACATTGTGGTGATAGATCGCGAAAGTGCCGAGCACTTCCCTTTTTGTAGAGCGTATCGGTTCCGACCAACAGGCACCTAATCCTGCTTTACTGGCCAGTTCTTTATAGTACGTCCAGTAAGGGTGGGTCTGAATATCATCAACAATGACACGTTCATTAGTAAAGGCGGCAGTTCCACAGGAGCCAGCCCCGATACCAATTTGAATGTCATGAATAGCATCGTTATAAAAGTCGGGAAGACTGGACGCTGCTCCATGCAATAGATGTTTACCTGCATCGTCTAGTAATAAAATGCTACATAACATGTTTGGGTTTTGTTGTTCAACTGCATGCACAATGGCACCTAAAATTACTGGTAACGGTTCACCACTTGCAATTAATTCTAATATATAAGTGCGGGATTCCTCATGCAATTCGGCTTGTTTACGCTTGGTAATATCTGTATGAATACCGGTCAGTCTTAACGACCGTTGCGACGAGCTCCATTTGGTAATTTCACCTGTAGTATTGAACCAGAGCCAATCCCCACCTTTAGTGCGTCGTCGATATTCCATAGAAAACGCGCTACCTTGTTTCAAACATTTTTTATAAGAAGCCATAACCACATCGTGATCGTCGGGATGCAGACTGTCTTGCCACCCCTTTAAGTCGCTATGAAACTTGACTGGATCATACCCAAGTAGTTTGGGGTATTCAGGACTAGTTAGCGCCTCGCCTGTTTGAACATTTAAATCAAACCAGTGCTGTTTTGTTACCGCCTGTACAAGTCGCAAACGGTTTTCACTAGACTTTAGCATCAACTCATTTTGTTTACGCTCTGTGATATCACGTTGAACTGAAATCAAATGCGTATAACACCCGACTTCATTTGCAACAGGTGTTACTTCAAACTCGCTCCAGAATGTAGAGCCATCCTTCTTATAGTTTAAAATCTCAAACCTACAAAATTCCCACTTTTTAAGCGCCGCACTCAAAGTTTTTAAAACAGATTTATCGGTCAATGGTCCTTGTAGAATGCGCGGTGTTTTACCAATAACTTCTGATGGCTCATACCCTGTTATTTGATAAAAAATATCGTTTGCCCAAAGTATTCTAGGTCCAGGGGCGTCAAAGGGTTCTGCTTCAGTAATAAGGATTGCATCATTGAGATGATTCATACAATTCTCAAACCAAATAGACCCCAAACTCACTTCCAGCGCGGATGATAATAGCGATTTCGTTGATATCACAGACTAAAAACCCACCGAATTTGATATTACGTCTAATTTGCAACAATTGAACGAAATTCGTCGGACGCTACTGAATTGGCTCAGCCTTGTCTTAAGGACAGATTCAATTCCATTCTTAACAAATTTTATACCTAGTGAAAATGTCCGATGGTAAAGTAAATATCCATTAGTCAAACCTACAAAATAAGGTAATGCCTCTTTTTTTGAGTCATCAAAACCTTCGTATTCCAACGCATAGGCAAGTCTCAAGCCGAGTGCGACCTTCCAATCATTGTTCATCTTAACCTCTGCGGACACCAAAAGAATTATCGGCAGAATAGCTGCCAATAGAACCGTTTGTGTTGATTGTCGTGTTGTAATTTGTATGTGTTCCATCTTGTATTATTAAGTTATGTTGATGCTTGAAGTACGCTGAATGACCAGCAGCAAGTAGGTAATTTAAATAAATAGCGTTCAGTCTTTAGGCTATTCAATGGGGCATCAAAACGATAATTACTTTGGTTTTTACCGTTTGTTGTCTTGTCACCTATATCTGGTTTTGATCTATGTAATTACTGCAAACTGTTGTTTTTATTTTTTCTAAAATCTTCCTTAATCGCAATAAGTACAGGAATAAGAATAAGCGTTATCACCGTTGCAAAGATTTCACCAAAAGCCAGAGAGATAGCGGCTGGAATTAGGTATTGGGCTTGTTCTGAGGTTTCCAATAGAAGGGGTGTTAACCCAGCCACAGTCGTTACAGTGGTAAGAAAGATAGCCTGAAAACGGCCAACACCCGCTTTTTTCAGTGCTACAGGGACGTCATCCCCTTCGGCTCTTGATTCGTTATAACGAGTCATCATGACAAGTGAATCGTTCACCACTATGCCCGTTAATGCCAACATGCCAAAAAAAGACAGCAGGCTTAATGGCACATCCATTATTAAGTGACCCAGTGTTGCCCCGACAAATCCAAAAGGTATGACAGACATAATAATAAAGGGTTGAGTGTATGATTTTAGTGGAATCGCCATCAACCCATATATCAGTAAGCTGGTTATAATTAGCGAACGAATTAAGCCCCCTTTGATATTATCCATTTCCTCTAATTCACCGGCCATCTTTACTTCTACAGACGGGTATTTTTGCTCTAATTCTGGAATCAGTGTTTCAAAAAGACTTTGACTAACCTCTTCTGACGAGACGATGGATTTATCAATAAAGGCCTGCACGTTATTCACTCGTTTGCCATTACGTCTCTCGATATAACCACTCGCATAGCTGGACGTAAACTGGGCAACTGACAATAGAGGGTACCAGTCACCATTCTGACTCTTCAATCGGGTCTGCATGAGGTCGTCTAGAGTTTTACGTGCTTGTTCATTATTCTGAACCAGCACCTTCACTTCACCATTGTTGCGTTGCACACGTTGTGCCTCAGCACCGCCGAAACGATTGCTAATTTGAATGGCCAGATCCTGCGCATTGAAGCCTAGATGTTGTGCTTCTGGTTTTAATGTTAGATGAATTTCCGGTTGCCCGCCCTTGAGGCTATCGCGCAAATTACGCACACCTTCAATTTTTGAAAGATAGCCAATAACTTCCTTACTGGCTTGATTAAGAGAAAGCTCATCCTTGCTGAAAAGCTGTATCGCAAACCCGCCAGCAATTTCGTCAGAACCAGAAAAACTAAGATCAATAACACCTTCTAAAGTACCGACACGTTTTTGCCACTCATGCAATATACTCATGGTATCGGCATTTTCTCTTTCAACCGAAGGTGTCAACTCAGCGTATATTTCTCCCTGGTAGGCTCCAGATACCACTTTCAGAATATGATGTATCGGTGGACTTTCGGTTATGCCTTGTTCAACATAATAGCGATTAACTTCATTTCCGATTCGCTCAATCTTATCCATGTTATCTATATTCAGACGATATGGGGCTCGAGCATCCATTTCAACATTGATACGAATAACCTGGCCAGGTATTTCAGGAAAGAATACCGACTTCACCTTACCGTTTGCTATCAGACCAATGCCAACGACAGCAATGGTAATGAATAGGATCAAAACCGCATATCGCTGTTTAATCGCCCATTCAACGGCAGGTGCATAGAGCCGGTCTCTGAATCCATAGAGTGTGTTTTGCGCAGTGGCCTGTATCAGTTTCCAGTAACGCGAAATTCGATACTTTGATATATGGTCATCATCAATATCGATAGATGCTAGGTGTGCAGGAAGAATGAACTTGCTTTCAAATAATGAAAATAACAAGGCGAGGATAACGACGCCTGAAAAAGTTCCTAGAATTTTTCCGAGTTCATTGTTAAGTAACAACATGGGTGAAAAAGCAGCGACAGTCGTTAACACGCCAAATATGGTTGCCGTCGAAACTCGTCGAACCCCTATTTCTGTACCGGTGATTGCATCTTTATTTTTTTTCCGTTCATTAAAAACACTCTCCCCCACGACTACCGCATCATCCACCAAAATACCCAACGCGATTATCAGACCAAACGTAGTGATGTCATTAAGCGAATAATCAATCCACTTTGTCCCCATAACAGCTATTGCTCCAGCAACCGAAATAGGGATTCCCATTCCAACCCAGAAAGCCAATTTAAGATTCAAAAATAATGCCAGCAAAAAAACAACCAGCGCCAACCCTTGAATGGCATTATTTTTTAAAAGGTTAAGCCGATCAGAAATGTAGATACTCGAGTCTCCGAAGGTAGAGATCGTCACTTCTGGTGGCAACTGTGGCTGGATGTCCAAAATTACCTGTTGAACGACCCGAGCAATGACTAATAAATTTTCTTTTTGTCCGACCAGTAATTCCATTCCTATAGCGGGACGCCCATTAAATCGAACAATTACTTCGTCATCTCTATAGGTATCTTTAATGCTAGCGATATCGCCTAGTAAAATACGCGTCCCATCCGTATTATTAATGATGGGAATACTGGCGAATTCAGTTTTGTAGTAAGCCTGACTATCAGCCCTTAAGGAAATATACGCTCCTTCAGTTTTCAGTAACCCCGATTCAAATAACAGAGATGATTCCTGTATTTTTTGTGTGATGTCGGCAATGGTAAGATCGTATTTTTCGAGGATCGCTGGGTTTGTCTCGATACGGATTTCTGATTCTTTTTCGCCCAGCAGTCTGAGACGTGAAATTTCGGGTTGTTCTAATAATGCAGCTTTTAATTTCTTAGATAGCTTTTGCAAACTGCGTGCGTCCGTTTCGCCATCTATCAAAATATACAATGCAGGAAAGTCGAATTCGTCACGAAAGATTGAAGACCTGTCGGCCGCTTTAGGTAACGTTTCAATCCCGTCAATACGCAAACGAACATCATCTAACAGTCTCTGTAGATCATGCTCTTCATTTTTTTCGACACGAACTGTCGATAACCCATTAATTGAGGTAGAGGTGACTTTTTTTACGCCATCTTGCCCCTCTAAGGCTAATTCGATTTTTTGTGTTATTTGTTCGTCAACCTGCTTTGCGTAGGCATTACCGAAAGTAGTTGAAATTGTTATTGAGCTTGGTGGCAGTTTTGGAAAGCCTTCAATGCGAATTCCTGTCAGAGTAAGGACACCGCTGACCAGAATTAGCAGCATGATTAGATTGGCCGCAACTGGGTTCCGAATAAACCAACTGGTTAATGCAGACATTTATTCAATCCCCACATTAACGGGTAATACTTCACTTCCCGCAATAAAAGAAGCAAGCGGTGTTGTTATAATTCGCAGTTCGCTTGCAACCGCTACTATTGGTGCGGTTACGATCAACTCATTATCTTGGAAGAAAAGTACTTCGCTAGCAAAGTAGCGCAAACGATCATCAGTATCGACATACCAAACATTCCCCTCACGAGTAAACGCCGATTCAGGAATGCGCAGACTGTTGGGAGTAGACTTTCCTGGTAAATCAATATGAACAAACTCACCAGCCAGTACACGATTACTGTCATTGATTTTTACTTCAAGGAAAATCTTGTACTGTCTGGTTGAGGGATCTAGAAATCCACCGCCTCGCTTTATCAGAGCCTCTGCAATGACTTGACCAGCATCGTTCTTGATCAGGGCTGTTTGTTGCTGCCAGTTTTCTG
>Ga0208413_1000188_pt1 | contig 53936 bp, 37 predicted proteins | sample AntAceMetag02UKD_FD_184761 | JGI IMG/M metagenome (GOLD analysis project Ga0208413, IMG submission 184761) | Saline lake microbial communities from Ace Lake, Antarctica - Antarctic Ace Lake Metagenome 02UKD (SPAdes) (version 2) | ecosystem: Environmental > Aquatic > Non-marine Saline and...
TATCAGCTGGCGCGCCGTTGATGTGAACCATGCCAGTGCGGATTTGTTTGGCTACCTGCTCGGCATGGGCCTGCTGTCCAGATACATAGCCGGACAAGCCGTATTCAGTGTCATTAGCGATTGCGATGGCATCTTCTTCTGAGTCATAGCCAATAATGGAAAGTACCGGGCCGAAGATTTCCTCTGTACCAATGCTCATGGCATTAGTCACATTGCCAAATACAGTCGGCCGGATGTAATAGCCTTTGCCTAGTCCTTCAGGGCGTCCCAGTCCACCGGCGACCAGATCTGCGCCTTCTTCGACTCCTACCTGAATCAGTGCTTGGATTTTATCGAATTGAACTTTGCTTACCACGGGGCCTAGTCTTGTTGTTTCGGCTAAAGGATCGCCGACAGTGGCTTTAGCAGCAGCCGCTTTGGCGACTTCCATTGCCTCTGCCATGCGTGCCTTGGGCACTAACATTCTAGTTGGCGCGTTACATGACTGACCACTGTTGCCGAAGCAGCTAGTAACGCCGTTTTTGACTGCTTTAGCAAAGTCGTCAACGTCATCAAGAATAATGTTGGCAGATTTGCCGCCTAGTTCCTGTGTTACACGTTTAATGCCATCAGCAGCTGCTTTCGCTACTTCGCGGCCGGCACGAGTTGATCCTGTAAATGACACTACGTCTATTTCTGGATGACTAGAAATGGCTGCACCTACTATGATGCCGTCACCGTTAATCATATTGAACACGCCTGGCGGTAAGCCTGCCTCGGCAATAATCTCGGCAAGGATATAGGCGCTGATAGGTGCGACTTCGCTCGGCTTGAGTACTATTGTGCAACCGGCTGCTAATGCTGGAGCAACTTTGCAAGCAATTTGATTTAGAGGCCAATTCCAAGGAGTAATAAAGCCGCAAACGCCGGCTGGCTCCTTTATTACCTTTGTGGTTCCGCGAACTTCTTCGAAAACGAAATTCTCAAGTATTGGTACTACAGCCATAAAATGGCCCATGCCTGCACCCAGCTGAGCTGTCTTAGCCAGACTCATGGGAGCGCCCATTTCGTTTGAAATTGCGATAGCTAGTTCGTCGGCACGAGCTTTCATACCGGCAATAATATTGTTAATGACAGTCACTCGTTCTTTGACGGTGGATTTGGACCAAGCAGGAAATGCTGCACGGGCGGCTAGAGCGGCGTCATGGACATCGTTGGCAGTTCCGAGGCTTATAGTTGCAAAGGCTTCTTCGGTCGCCGGGTTGATAACATCAAGCGTTTTTCGGTCGGCTGGTTGGACCCACTCACCGTTAATGTAAAATTTGTTATAGGCCTTGGTCATTTTTGTTACTCCTATGGAATAAATAGCAATTCGATTACACTGACTCGATTACGCTTGATAAAGCAGTTTATACTGCGATCAAGCAGAAAAAGGTCAGTCAGTATACCTGAGATATGGATAGGTTAAGTAGTCGCTAATGGTGAACACTATAAATAGAGCTATTGGCGGTAAATTAGCCGCTTTTCTCTCAAAACCTCTGCGCGGATATCGGCGCTTAGATACAGTCTCCACAGCACAAGTAGCAGATGTTCTGGAAACTGGGGATATTCTCTTAGTGGAGGGTAATACACGGATTAGTTCCGCTATTAAATATCTTACCCAGTCTTCTTGGTCTCATGCGACTTTGTTTGTTGGGTTAGAGGGAGAGCCTGCATCTACGCTGAATTTGCTGGAAGCGGATTTGCAAGCCGGAGTGCGGCTAATAGCCATTGATCACTACAAAGGTTTCAATCTCAGAATATGCAGGCCAGTCAACCTTAACCAGAATGACAAAGATAGATTGGTCGATTTTGCGAAAGGTAAGTTGGGGCACAAATATGACCTTCGTAACGTATTGGATTTGACTCGCTATCTTATTCAAAGACCCGCGGTACCGGTGCATTATCGTAGAGCCATGATTGACTTTGGCAGCGGCGAGCCTACCAAGGCAATATGTTCAACTTTGATCGCTGAGACCTTTCAATTTATCGACTATCCAATCTTGCCGCTGCACGGTCGTGCAGATCGCTTTGGCGATGAATCGAAGTCCACCGCTAATTTATCCTCTACCGTTTTTGATAACGGTGAAGATGGAGAAGTACCACTTTACTATAAGCGCCACTTTACCCACTTTACACCTAGAGACTTTGATCTCTCGCCTTATTTTAAAATCATTAAGCCCACAATCGAGCATGGCTTTGATCATCATGCTCTTCACTTCGAGACAGGTTCTGAATCCTGATCGATAACCTAAAATGCCAGCCAAGCAATTCGAAATTAAGTTTTATATTGTCCCGAGAAGGCGATTCAAAGCTGTCTCAAATTGGGGGTCACCTCGGCTAGTCTGCGTGAAGGGGTAGGGCACGTCCAACTCTGGCTTCAAGCCATCGTTAGTTTCAACGCCCAGCACCACTATGCGATCTAATCGCCTTAATTTTCGTGCGAGCTGCGCGCCTTGCACCGAGGTTTTGCTATCGACTATCACAACCACTGATTTGCCAAAATAGTCATTTCCTGACGGGTTTGGTATTAGTGAATTTACATAAATTTCGTCTAGATACCCGTATGAGCTACGCAAGTCTAAAATCAGGCCATCACAGTGGCTTAAGTTCTCCATTAATGCTTGATAGCTTATGACATCGGCCGTAGTTCGGGACAGCGCCCAAAGTCTGATGTAGCCAATCACTTTGTTGCCAGCGCTGAATTCCTGAATGCTACTGGCGGTTGCATTTCGGTAACTATCGAATAAGTTTTCAAACACAGGGGTGATTGTCAGATCAAGCCGGTTTCCAGCCCTATCAATAGCTAAATCATATTGGGCGCTAACTTCACTGTTAAATGATGCGACTGGATGAAAGGGGGCGCCGTTTGAGTTAACAATGATGTCGCCGCGATTAATACCTGCGTAAAAAGCCGGGTAATCTTCGAGAACAGCTGTGACTAAATAGCCATCACCGCGCTGCTGTGCCTCTATACCTATGTGAAACAGCGACGCTCTTTGTGGTGCCTGAGACGCTGCAAAAGCCTGCAAGAGATAGGCCTCCAAGCTATTGGAATCACCGACAGGGGGGGCGGGCTGACCTACGGCTGCAAGGCTAAAAAAATAAAAGGCCGCAAATGGAATTAGTTTTTTCATCAGTCTCGCCAATTGATTTACGCAATAACTGCTAGAGCACGCTGCATAGCGCGGCGCTGATAGTGATGGTCTTTGTAAGCGACTAAATTGTCAGGGACATGGAAGTCAAAACGAAGGGCCCAATTCAGCGTTTGGGCTAGCAATATATCGACTAAGCTAAACTGATTGCCTAAAGCAAACTCACCACCTGCAGTCAAATGTTCTAGGCATTTTATGGCTTTGGCGAATTCGAAAGTAGCAGTATCAAATATAGCTGGTACGCGGTGTGCCTCCGGCAAGGCAAACAAATGCTTGCCTCTAGTCCAAAGGGGTTGTTCAAGTTCGAGCAAAATAAATGACACTAGCTCATCATGCTTTGCATACGCGGCCATACTCGCTTTGGGCAAAAGCCCGGATTCCGGCGCTGACCTTGCGATGTAATTGAGGACAGCCATAGATTCGGTGATGACTAATTCATTATCCACTAACGTCGGGACCTTGCCCTGAGTATTCAGCTCTAAGTAGCTTGGATGTTTTGCACTGTGTGCATCTGTGGCGTCGGTGCGCAGAGTGACTTCTTGGTATTCATAGGGAATGCCTGCTTCCTCTAGCGCCCAAAGGGCCCGCATTGACCGAGATTGTCCCATTCCATAAAGCTTCATTTTTCTGCCCTGATTACTTGCGCGAGTACGTGACTTAAAAAAATGGTGCGATTGAGTGAATCTCAATCGCACCAGTTTATCGTGTTTTTAGCAGCTTGGCTTGAAGAGAAAGCTTCAAGGCAAGCTGCTAAGTCAAGTGTGTGAATGAGCCTGCTAAATTGCGAAACAGTAAAAGTAACCGTTGCCACCGGTGCCTATCAAATCGTCTTGGCTACAACCTCTAGAGCCGTGTGCACTATTCCAAGAAGTTGGATTCTGACCGCCGCCGGTGCGATCAAAATGGCCAACGTGGGCTGTGCCTTCGTCATTGCTTGTCCAGTTATTGCAGGTATGGTTGCTCCCGTCATCGACAGTACGGCCATCAAGAGTAGATCCAGTCAAGATGTCGTGCTGGTTTGGAGTGTCTCCGCGGCCTTTGACCATGCCTCCATTTTCATCCAAGGAATTGGCTTTTCCGAGGTCCATGAATTCTGAGTGCAAATTGTTAAGATTGCTTGCAACCTGAATACCTTTGGCGTTGTACCAAGGACCAAACCCGATGCGTTCTCGAGCATTTACATTTGGCGAATTATCGCTAGCGTGTGCGCTTAAGTAAGCGTGCCAGGTTTTGCCGCGCGAACCCGCCGCAGATGCCAGTGCTGCACAATGAGCATCGGCTCCGGCCACACCACCTATATTTGCGCCATCTCCAGAACCGACACTGGTGATGAAAAAGCTCATTTCATTCTCTTGGGAATTAATAGTGGTGAACGTTGTTGCGGCAGTAATTAAGGCGATGGATGTAAACAGCAATGATTTCTTCATGGGTAGACTCCGTTGATGATCTTGTTTTTAGTCGATATGCAAGCTGACTATGTTCTGCAGTATGGCTCGCAGAGTAACCCAGCCCCTAAAGTTTGTCATCGGTGCTACGGTCATTCGCCCGCTAAAAAAGTCGAGCTGCTCGAGGATGCTGGGGCTGAGGGGCTGATAAGGCTGACGCGGCCGATGGCGAAGGGCTAGGCACGTACTGCCCAGCACCGGCGGCTCTTAGGCGCTATTGACGATAGGTGTGGCTGCGCTTGTGATTAATGTCGTAGCTTATTTCCCATTAACTTCGCAGCCTATGCCTTAAGCCCGCCGTGTCGCCGCGCGGGCATGGTTTACATAGGCAGTCGCACCGTTTTGCCACGGCCTATCCGGCTTAACTTGAGACGATTAATCAAACGACCCTGCCGCCCCAGGAAAGACAACGGGGCTCTCGCTGCCATCAGGTCCAATGCTAGAAACTCCAAAAAAATAATTATCGATAACAATATTTTCTAGGGTGAAGCTCTCAACATCGCCAACACTTCTGTGGAAATCCCAAGTGGGGGATGTAGTAAGCCTCCAATGTAGGCGATAAGCGGTCGCACCATTGACTTTTTTCCAGCTCAATGTTGTGTCAGGTGACACTTGTCCACGAATAGAAACATTAGCCGGAGGCGCCGGAGCCGAGGCCATCGAAGCGAGGGTGACTGCGTTGAGGGCGGTTAGTTTTGCCGCATAGGCGAAATTCACATGATCTATAGTATCGCCGTAAGTAATGCCATCTTCAACTCTGAGATCTTGATGTTGCTGCGTGTAATTCTCGTTGGTCTCCATAATTCTCACCGCGGGAAAGCCGGCTTCATTAAACGGTCGGTGATGGCCGCCACGACCAAACCGGTCTAGGCGATAGACCATCATTACATCCAAATTAGGAATGTAGAGATCGGCCATTGTATCCACATAGCGGGCAATGTTTCTGGAAGCAGAATCAACCTCACCGCCTTGATAACGACGTTGGCGGGCCTCGGTTTCGGTCTCTACATAGCGGGTGCCTTCTGAGAACACCCTAGCGGTGGTGTTATTAGTTACTCCGTTCACACCGGTGATATTGCCAATCATATCGTTGTTGATGACAGCATTTAAATCCCAGCCTTCGTTGATAATGTACTCTGCTAATATGGCACCGCCATTTAGCCCTTGCTCTTCTCCCGATAAACCGACGAAAGCGATTGAGCCCGCAAAGCGTTGCTGGCTTAGCACTCGAGCCGCTTCAATTACGCCTGCTAAGCCAGAGGCATTATCATTAGCGCCAGGGGAATCGGACACAAAATTCATCGGGTCGCTTATGCGCGAATCAATATCGCCGCTCATTAGCGTAAATCGATTAGGGTCTTGCGACCCTCTTAAGATTGCGATGACATTGACGACTTCGACCGGGTCAGGAATTCGGTCTGTGCCGGAGACAACGCCACTTACCGTGAATACCTCGAGGCAGCCACCACATTCCTGAGAGATCGAATTAAATTCTGCTTCCATCCAGCGGCGAGCAGCGCCAATGCCGCGAGTGTTTGATTGTGTTTCAGACAGAGTATGGCGAGTGCCAAAATTTGCTAACGTGGTGATGTTTGCTTCGATTCGCGCAGCGGATATCGCTTCTGCTATAGCGTGCATTTGTGCTTCATCGGCATTGCTTGAGACTGCCAATAATGCAGCGACTGTGATAAATCCCGCAGATCGGGATAATGTTTTTAAAAACAACATAAAGGTTCTCCTTAGAATGTCCATGAAAGCAAAGCTGAAGGGAATAGTGAAGGAAATAGTGAAGGGTTTTCAGCCAGATGGAGCGCTGTCAGTGGTCTACTGCGTGCGACCTATGCGATGGAAATAAAGACTTCGCTCAAACCAATGCATCGATCAAATCAGACAACAGTTGACCATGTCTCTAGCGTTTTCAATAACGGCTGTTTTTCGATAGGCTTTGTTGGATAGTCTTTCATGCCAGAGCTGAAGCAGGCCTGTTTATCTGAATCTATGGTGTTGGCGGCCATGGCAATGATTGATTGCACAAAGCCTGTCTTGCGCATTTGCTCGGTAGCTTCAGTGCCGCTGAGTACTGGCATTTGCATGTTCATTAAGATGAAGCTGCGGTCATTGATAGAGGCTTTGTTCAATGCGATTTTCCCATTTTTAACAGAATCGACTAGCAAGCTATTCTTCTCTAGGGTGCGGGTAGCGAGAAGAAGATTAACGGCATTATCTCCATTTCGTGCAGCTGAGATACTTGTAAGAACGCTGCAGGCACCAGTTGCAAGCATAAGTAAAATTGCTATTTCCCCGCTGATACCAATGAATAACGAATCTAACTAATAGAAAAAGCTACCCCACATACGGCCTCTTAACAGTGTAAATGCCCAGAAGCTGCTCGCCGATTGCGCCAGGAAGGATTGGTAGAACTAGGCAGATGTCAATGTGGCGAGAGTTAATGCCTGATTTGACGTGGGTAGCAGAATGTCTTGGATTCTAAAAGGTAACGTTGAGCTGCTATAGCCCCAGACTGAGAACACTGCCACAAACCTTGTTAGCAATGTGGTCCCGAGCTTCCAAGCATCTGGATCCCCATTAAAAGCTGACAACAATAGCGAGAACACAGACATCAGTAAAATGGCGCCATAGTACATACCATTGTTAATAACGGCCGCCGGTTTAATTTCCTCTTAGTCAATGAAATCTAAAAAGCTAAACGGGACCTCAGGCGTTGTATCTGTTTCAATCGGCAATGCGATACTTACACCCGTCTCTAACTGCAGAAAAAAGCTACTGCCCCAGTTTCGACTGAAAGGAATATTGATTTGAGGGTTCCAGTTGGCCAGTATGACTTTCGGGTCTCTCCTCTCGAACAACAGTGAATCCTTGGTGTCGGAAAAGACGCGATACAGGCTAAAGCTATTGGATGGAAAATAAAGTATCTCGACTCCACTGTCCTTCATATCCCAATCAAGCCAGGCGCTTTTGGTCCCAAACGGAATCGCTCCACTAAGCCCTATTTCTGAAAAGTCGCTAGTTCGAGCGTCAGAGGCGCTCGTCCAATCGGTTGCCCGTGGTAGCAACAGTAATTGCTGTTGAGCCAGCAACAATGAAGAAAATGCTAAAAGCAGACAAAAAAATCAGGCATAAGGAAATTTTTAGCAGGAGCGCTTTAATCGGAACGTTTTCCTAACATGTTATTTCTGAGGTACAGGAAAAAAACTGGTTTTGTGCATGCTTACCTCCTAACCGCTATCACTGGGGCGTTAGGTAGTTTGACCCTGGATGCTAAACTGGTCGATACTGACGAGAGCATTCATGAGGGTGCTGAGGGAATTATGATGATTGATAATTGTAAGCAGCTGAAAATAATGAGTATTTTTTTTGCTCTGGTGGCTTCAGCAGTTTTTTCAGGCAGCGTTAGCGCCCAGTTGCAGAAATCGGTGGTTGATAATTGGATGATCAGTTTGTCCAATTGGCAGCGCTGGGGTGCGCAAGACGAATTGGGTAGTTTGAATTTAATTACCGCTGAAACCCGAATTGCTGCCTCTCGATTGGTCCAATCTGGTATTTCTGTTTCCATGGCCCATCAAGTTCTGACCGAAGCCGCGCCTGATAACGGCAATCCTTATCAACATGAGATGACTTCTGTAGGAAGCAGTCCAGGGCCTTGGTCTGGTGATTCTATTGGCGTCAGCTATCATGGTTATGCCCACTCCCACCTCGATGCCCTGTGCCACCGGTTTCATGAGGGGACCATGTATAACGGTTACTCAGAAGATGAGGTTACTGAGGATGGCTGCGGCAAGCTAGCAATTACCGCGTTCGAGAACGGTATTTTTGGCCGCGGAGTATTGATTGATATGGCAGCCTATAAAGGTAAGCAGTGGCTGGAATTAAGTACGCCAATCACTGATGCAGATCTCGATGCTTGGGAGCGTGATACCGGTATAGTGATCCAGTCTGGGGACGTGGTTCTGGTAAGAACTGGAAGATGGGCACGTCGGGAGTCTCTTGGTCCTTGGAATGTGGCTGCAGAGTCAGCGGGTTTGCATGCCAGTGCGGCTGCGTGGTTTAAAGCCAAGGACATAGCAATGATCGGCAGCGACGTCGCGCTGGATGTTTTTCCATCAGGCGTAGAAGCCTACACTCACCCAGTTCATCTGATATTTCTGGTGGCGATGGGAACGCCTATTTTTGACAATCTTGATTTAGAGGCGGTAGCGAACGAGGCTCAACTTCAAAATAGGTGGGAATTCCTATTTACCAGTGCGCCTTTGAAAATCGAAGGCGGAACCGGGTCGCCGTTGAACCCAATCGCCACGTTCTAGAAATAAGTGGTGGAATTCGAAAAAGTCTAAGCAGGGTGTTGTGTTTTGCTGTGAATAAGCGTTTGGACTGCCATTGCGATGTCAAATACTAGGTTATGGTGGGAGTCATTTTCTGCGGGTTCGCTCGCATTATTTGAGCTTACCTTAGCCGGGTTATTACAAAGAACGGACCAGCTTCTTTAATTATCGAACGTTCCATATCCTTGGGTTTCATCGCGGCTTTTGCCTGATTGGAATCAGTCAGACGGTCCAAACCTTTTTCGTTCGTTAGGTTCTCAGCACTGGACTCGATAGCTAGCTTTTCATTCAACAGTAAAGTGCAAGCAGCTTAGTAAAGGCGCCGTTGTCTGTTATGCGAGACGAGTTGTTGGAGTTGCTGTCATGCCAAGCGTAACGATGGGAGTTTGATCCTGCTTTACAGCAATAACTTGTTCCCGCAAAAATGGGTGCTAGCTGGGCGGTGAAATAGTCGTATGATGAATGCTCTGCTTATTGTCAGATTTTGCAGTTATCAAAGGCAGGATTATAAGGCACGGTGATTGTTTCCGATTTCATATCTGGTCATAGTAGGCTCAGGCGTAGCCCTGTGGATAAAAGCTAAGCTTGATAGTCGGTTGGATAGGATTGCGCTGGCTAGCTAATTTAGAGCGGGCGCGACGATTTCTCAGTGGTTAAGATCTGATTCACGTTGACGGCGTTAGAAGCGTGGTTATTGCAGCGATAAGTCGTCGGGCAGGTTTGAGTCCGGGGCATTATCTTAGATAAAGCTATCCGTGGGAGCTGTTGATGTTCTCAGTAACCTTAGCTATCCAGTGCAATCATCAGCTGCAAGAAAGTGAGGAAGGCTTTATTATTGGCTTATGAAAAATTCAATTGTGTTAACAAGGTTTGTTAAGCGAGTGTTGGAAAATTTAAATATGAGCCGCGTTTTAACGAGATGCTTTTGCAGCCTAGCACTGTGCTTACTTTTTTCTTTTGCCTGGGCTCAGGTGGAAGTTGACCCTGATGACGGTTTTCAATTTGAATTCAACGCTTTACAAGATGCCGATAGTGAAAGCGGTGAAGATAGCCAAGATACTGAGAGTTTGGAACTGTCGCCTGCAGAAATTGCCCTGCAAGAGGCTCTCATACTCGAAATAAGTCGAGAGCGCAGCGCCAGGCAGGCCGGCATTATAGCTATGCAAAGTGATTTAGGAATTTATGATCCTGCCTTACAAGAAGCGTATTCAGACTTTGGGGCGTTTTATGCTGAAATAGAAGACTATGAGAGTGCAGTTGGCTTGCACAAGGATGCTCTTCAAGTCGCAAGAATTAACACCGGTCTCTATAGTACCGAGCAATTACCCATTATTGACGCCCTTATTCTCAACACCGGCAAGCTTCAAGATTGGGAAGAGGTGGATGACCTTTATGAGCTGGATTATTTTGTTGCTAGACGAGTCTATTCAGCAGGGGATTCAGATTACATCGCGGCTATAGAAGAATATGGTCGATGGAATCTTAGAGTAATACGCGAGAATGTTTTGAGTCTTAATTCTAGGGGGCTCATGGAGCGAGCAAACGATCTCAGTGAGTTTTACTCAAGAGAATTGAGTCGTATCGAGCTACAGACGCGCCTTGAGCCAGAGAAACTATTAGGTATTATTTTCGCTAAAACACAGACTGATTTGACGCTTGCTCGGTCAATTGCTCGAACACCGTTTACGGCATTCGAGGGCACAGCTAGCCGATACGTAACTGAGTCTCGATGTCGAAATGTGACCAATGCCCAAGGCCAAGTCGTGCGGCAATGCCAGAATGTTCAGGTTGAAAACCCTCGCTTTCGACAATCTCAGCGTGACGCTAAAAACATGGAGTTACGTCGCTATACTCGTCAAATTGAAACCTCAATAGAACGCCTTAGGGAAATTCGGGTAACTAGTTCTTCGCTGTCCGAAGCTGAAAAGCAAAGCTTGGATATGCAAATTGCTGAATTAGAGACAGAGTCTATTCAGTTAAGCCGCTCAGAGCGCAGCCTTTTCAGATTTTAGTTCGGTGAACAGCGCGGTGGGTATTGATAGCTTTAAACAGACCACTAATCCAATGTGGCTGGCATTTTCGTATTAGTCGAGGTACAACAGAGTCCGGTTGAGTCGTTGCTCAATTGTTAGTTCATAAACGGAGAAAATTATGTCTCATTTTGCCTATCGGTTAGCTAAGGGATTACTGCCAGCGTTTGTCGCTGCTGTAGCGCTCAGCAGCCAATTTGCCATGGCCTTGGAAGAGGGCGAAAAAGCGCCTGATTTTGAGCTTCAGGCATCCGACGGCATGACTTACACATTATCCCAGTTCGCTGGCGAGAAGCCTGTAGTCATTGCTTTCTTTCCTAAAGCCTTTACAGGTGGTTGAACTATGCAATGTAAAGCGCTGCGTGACAGTGCTAGAGAAATTAAGAGTTTCGACGTTGCATATTTTATGGCCAGTGTAGATACACTGGAAGACAACACCGCTTTTGCTGAAGAACACCAAGCTGGATTTCCGATTCTGGCAGATCCAAGCAAAGAAATGGTGGATTCTTTTGGTGCGTTAATGGGGGTCGGCTTTGCTAATCGCTGGACCTATTACATCGATATCGATGGTACTGTGCTGAAGATTGATAAAGCGACTAAGCCTGCAACGGCGGGACGTGATCTTGTTACGACTATGGAAAGTCTGGGGTTTTCAAAAATCTAAGGTTTTTTAGATCTAGTCAGAATAGATCGACCCCAAAACCCGGCTGTCATTTACTAGCCGGGTTTTTTTGTGTCCAGCGTTCGGTCTATGAATAGCCAAAGAGGTGGCTAAACCATGGCAGAAGCTGTCCAATACATGATTAGCACGGGCTGTTTGTTGTAGGGTTTTGGGCACTGTGACAGAATGATCACTTAATTCACGCGGGAGCGTATCATGCCGAAATTAGGTATATGGGCAGTGGTTGCGGTGGCGGTATCGACAATGCTGTATTTAATCTACATGGCATTGACTTTTGAAGCGCCGCAAGGCACCACAACGGTGATTATTGCGCCTCCTGTGCAGGCTGAGCCACAGGCCACACTGCCTTCGGCTAATACCGAGCGATCAGCGTTGCCTCAGTCAATATTTAGGCCAGAGCCCGCGCCACCTGCAGTTGCTGCGGCTGAGCCCGAAATAGTTGACCTGCCAGTAGAGATAGAAATTCCAACAGCGCAGCCGCCGCTCGCAGTTACAGGATCGGCTGTTCGTATTCCTAGTTTGAACGCCAGTGATAGTTTCGTATTTGAAAATATTCGCGCACTACAAAATGGCATAGAGCTCGTTTCGTATTTGGTCAATGAGCAAATCGTGCGCAAGTTTGTTGTGTTTGTGGAAAATATCAGCCGTGGGGAATTCCCCCAAAATGGCCTTCCTTATAGATCGATGCAGACTGAAATGGCAGTTCGCAATATCGATGAAAACCTATTCGTAATGGATGACAGCGCCTACGGCCGGTTTGATCAAATAGTGTCGACCTTTATTGATGTGGACACCGATGCTGCCATCACTTTATATAAGATGCTGTCTCCTTTATTTCAGCAAGCCTATGCCGAAATTGGTTTTCGTAACGTAAGTTTTGATGACACTCTGCGTTTGGCAATTAGCAATGTCCTGCAGGCAAACGAGTTAGATGGTCCCTTTCAATTGGTAAAGCCTTCGGTCATGTATCTTTATGCTGATACTGGTATTGAGAATCTACAGGCCGTTCACAAACAATTAATTCGAATTGGCCCTGCGAACACCGAAAAGCTTAGAGCGAAGCTGCTTGAGTTTTCTTCGCAGCTCTAACTGCATCTATAAACATGCCTTTAACCGCAGTTTTAACCGCAACTGTAATCGGAACTTGCTGAAATGAATGCCACCAATCTTACTCTCGCCAAGCCATTGGTAGATGTCACATGGCTTATAGAAAACCTCAATAACGAGAATCTGGTTATTCTTGATGCTTCAGTACCGCCGGTTGTGCCCGGGTTTGTCTCTTTAAATGCAGAGGGAAATTTTAAGGCTATTCCGGGGGCAAGGCGCTTTGATTACGACAAAGAAATTTGTAAACCCGACAGCGCCTTACCTCACATGATGCCTACTGCGCAATTGTTTCAGGAAAGAGTAAGGTCACTCGGGCTTAACAAAAGTAGTGTCATTGTGGTTTATGATGATGTGGGTATTTATGCAAGCCCACGGGCGTGGTGGATGCTACGGATGATGGGGCATGAGCAAGCTGCTGTTTTGGACGGAGGCTTGCCCGCATGGATTGCCGCTGGGCAACAAGTGGCAAACAGCCTGACCTCAGCCTCTTCAATTGGAGATTTCGAAGCGTGTCCAAAATCAGGGTTTTGTGATTCTGAAGCGGTTTTGGCAGCAACCACCGACACAGCGATTGATATTATTGATGCCAGATCATCCGGACGATTTGCAGGCACTGCCCCGGAGCCAAGACCGGGAAGTCGATCAGGTCACATGCCTGGCGCGCTGAACTTACCGTTTGCGAATGTATTGAATCAAGGCCATCTCAGGTCAGAGCAAGAACTAAGTTCGTTGTTTGATGCTCTCACCAGCCGTGATAAAAAAGTGATTACCAGCTGTGGTTCTGGAATTACCGCGTGTGTGTTGACGCTGGCGGCAAGTGTCGCAGGATACACAAAATTATCGGTCTATGATGGATCATGGGCAGAATGGGGAATGCCAGGAGAGCTGCCTGTCGTTCTAGACTAAAAAACGTTCTAGACTAAAAAAACAGGCCAGCTGAGCCGATTAACCGGCTCAGCTGGCCTGTTTTTTTTGTTGAGGCTGTTTTCTATTAACCATCAAAAGTGAGAAATTAATCTCCCAAAAGAGCAGCTATTTCTTCATCTAACTCTTCTGTGTCTGCGAGGTCATGATACCAAGCTTGCGCGTTGTTGCTGCTGATCAAGCCTAGTATGGCCCCTAAGACAGCTCCTCTATGTACGTTATCGCCCCCCACATTAGTATTTGCAATTAAAGCCTGTTCGGCGTCGCCGCAGTACTTATAAGCAAAATAAAGTACGCTCGGCCATGAGCCGGTGATATAGCAAGCCGAAGTGAAGACGCCGCCAACAACCTCAAAGTCACTGTAATTTTTTGCCATCAACTCTTTAAGATTCAAGTTAATACTTTTAAGAGCTGCCTGAGCAATAATTTCCTGCGCGTCTTCAGTTTCATCTCGAACTAATAATCCGCTTAAAAGCTCGACGTAGTCGCCAGCAATTTTTGCCAGGTAATCGTCAGGATGAGTCAGCATTAGGTGTTCATGACACTGTGCTTTTATTTCATCAATGGATAGCTCATTTAACATGCCACAGAAAACGATAGGTGCCAACATGACAAGACCGCCTACTGATGCTGTGTCGTGGGTTGTCGCTCCACATTTATCTTCAGCTACGCCTTGTTCAAGATTCGCGAAAAACCCGCGGTGATATGATTCAGCATAAGTGTCAGGATGTTCGGGTTTGTCAGCGGTTAGTAAAGCAATGTAATTTTTTAGAAAGGTTTCTTTCGAATAGGCTTTGTTATTACCGCTTAAGCTGCGCATTGTCACTCTAACGCAGTGCGCGTTAAGAGTATTTTCACCGGCTTTCATTCCTTGGTGATAGTGCTGATTTTGCACATCCCAAAATTGACGTTTGCCCTTAAGGATAACGTCGCCAACAATTTCGGTTGCTTTCCTTTTTGTCAGATAGCTGCGTCCACCTTGTCGAGTTGAGTGCAACGACATGATTGAGGAAGGGTGGAAGGCAGGAGCGTCTTCCAGTTTGTAGATTCCTCCAGGAAACTGCCTGTAAATGTCGCCAGGGTTGTAGTACCAGTGAACTGGCATGGCAAGGGAATCTCCTACGAAAAGGCAGCGCAGAGCAGACTCGATTCTCTCTCTTGATGTGTCGGTATTCATAATTAGAGCAACTTAAAAGAATGGCTTGTTTATTGTTACGTGCTTTAGCGGGTTGCAGATTTTGCCTTGGGCTAATAAATGCTGTCATGGGAATAGTGATCAGCGGCTTTAAACAAAACTAAGCAACAAATTTTGGAATTTGATTGGGGTTGTTAGGTGTCTGTAGACAGGTGTGATGTAAAAAAAGGGGAGGGGATGAAAAAGGGAGGTGAAACCGGCTGAGAGAAAGCGGTGGTAGAAAATGGGATGACACAAAAGGTGATAAGTGAGAAGTAGTGAACAAGGCAGCAGATTGCTGCCTTGTTCATACAACAACCTGCTGTGTCCTGTTCTGTAAAATGTTTAGCTTGTAAGTTAAAAGTCTAAGTTAACACCTAGAAGTTAAAACGAACGCCAGCAGTTATAGTTCTGTCCTTATTTGGGCGGGCGCCGTAAGGCTGTCGTCCAAGAATGTCTTCCTCACTAGTTAGATTTTCAACTCTAGCGTAAAAGTTCAGGGCGGTGCTGAACTGATAATTGGCGGCAAGATCTACTGTAAACGTGTCGTCAGTTTGCTCAAACGCATTACATGATGCTCGCACGCAGACCTCATCCACAAAGTTGCCAGTAAGGTAGGCAGCAAAGTTATTTCTCTCGAAGCCAACTGAAGCTAAAAACTGATGATCAGGTAAGTAAGGTAAAGGATCGCCCGCACTCACCGAACCAAAAAAGTCTGTGTCAGCTATGTCAGTATCAAACTCGCCATTAATATAGGTATAGCTTAGCGACACCGGGATATTAAAATCTGAACTGCTTGCTAAGTTTGTACTGATAAGCAGCTCGGCTCCAGCGACTGTTGCTGCATCGCCATTAAAAGCATCGCCAATCACGCAGTTCGAACCTGATGATGCGGTGCATTCGCCTAGGATATTGTCATAGTCGCTTAAGAAGCCAATCAGTTCAGCTGATAGCGCGCCGCTTTGATATCGGAACCCTAATTCATAATTGATGGCCGTTTCCTCGTCAACCCCAGCGGAATTGCTTGGTGCTGAAAAGCCTTTATGAGCGCCGGCAATCAATGAGAGTTCATCATTAACCTGATAAAGCACGCCTAGTCCTGGCAAAAAGACCTGTGTGTTGTTTTCACGGGAATCTCGAAAAGATCGCGCTTCTCCGTTACGGTAGCGGGTGCGTTTTTGTTCTATGTCTTCATAGCGTAGACCGGGCGAGATGGTCCAGCTACCCAATTGGATATCATCGTGGATATGGATAGCAATCGCGTCGGCTTCCTGAACTCTGTTTCCAGCGTTGCCTAAAATGCCTAAATCGTCTAGAACTAAATTGCCGTCTATCTGGCTGTAGCTGCTGTTAAGCTGGAGTCTATCTTCTTCGTCTTGGTGTATTCGAATGCCAAATTCTAGATTGTGAGTCATGCCGCCAATCGTGCCGTCCCAGTTGAGTCCTAATTGAACTCCGCGAGAGAAGTATTCTCGATCATTATTGCGCAACTGGATACTACCTGCAGGGGTATCACTTGAGCCGTCGAGAATTGACTGTAGTTGGTTAGGTGAAAAGCCGCCTAAAGTTGCACCTGTGTTTATAGCCTGCACAACATTGGACCAGCTGGTTTTGTCTAAATCTTGTGCGTTGCTACTGCCGTCAAAATCGATGCCCTCGGTCTTAAACCAGTTGCGCTGGTGTTCATTATTATAGGCGGTAACGGAAAGGTTCAATGAATTACTAAAGGAATAGCCGTAGCGTAGGATCTGCTGCTCATGTTCAGTTTGGATATTGTCAAGTTCTGATAAGCCATAGCGTCGGAACGCGCTGTTATCAAAATCATTGTCGGTTAAACCTAAATAGCTCATATCCGAGTCTTGGTCGGTAGTTTGCAATTTTAACTCGATGTTATGATTTGAGTCTTCTGGGGCGTAGCTCAGCTTTACGGTGTAGTCTTCAACATCCAGACCGGTGTTTTGGCTGCTACGGTCGATGTTTTGGAAACCATCCGATTTCCACTGATGGGTCTCAAGTAAGAAACCGAAACCAGAATCAGTGCGTCCACCGTAAGTGGCGTGAATCCGGTAGGTAGAATCTTGCGCAACTTCTGTGACGATGTTGCCGCCCATTTCATTTGGTATGGGTGTAGACACCATGTTTAATGCGCCACCGATTGTGTAAGGTCCCTGAGTGATTGCTGATGGCCCCTTGACTACTTCTATGGCGCTGAGTCTCCCAACTGTCGGGAAGTAATAAGCAGCGGGTGCTGAATAAGGTGCCGGGGCGATTAATACATTGTCTTCAAGTAATGTTATTCTGCCGCTGCGCTCGGTGGCGACGCCACGAATACCTATATTCGGGCGGAGTCCGTAGCCATCCTCTATCTGAATAGAGACACCTGGAACTTCTCGCGCTATGCGCTGGATATCACTGTAAGCAAACTGTTGCAGTTTATCTTTGTCTATAAAATGGGCGGAGCCAGCTAGTTTACGAGCTTGTTCTTGGCTGCCTACTATTGTGACTTCTCTCAACGGGCTGCGTTTGTCCTGCTCTTGCCCCATTGCTACGGACGAAATTGCTGAGGATATGGCTAAGCTCAGCAATAATCTATTGGTTATCATCGGTTTTTCCTTATGTGGGATAGAAATTAAAATCTGATTTTCTAATGCTAATCGAAATGATAACGATTCGCAAATGATATTGATTACCATTTAGATTAGTGTTCGTGGTCAGGTGGCAGACAGGCAGGGAAATAAAAATATTTCTATAAAATTTATTAAATACAGTAATTTGGCGGGTTTCTGCTTGTTGGGCCAGTCTTTAGTCTGTGGTGTGACTCGGCTGCTGCTAAGTGAGTTTTTATTCAGCGCCGATGGTTGAGCTATCTCATGTGTGGTTAAGCCAAAATAGCTCCAGTATTGTCGAGATGCTTGTTGCCCATCGCTAGGCTAAGTGCGCAGAGTTATTAGAAATGAACGTGGGATATTGGTGCTGAATAGACCTCAGTGGCAAAAGTCTAATGGCGAGTTTTGAGATATAACGGTGAGAATGGTTTTTTTTGAAGGGGCTGGAATATGGAATCGATCTGCGCCGATGATTTATGCCGCTGATCTACGCCAATAATTTAGTCTGAAATGAAATAAGTGTTAATTTGAAAAGGCTCTGGGTCTTCAATGGCAAAGGTTACTTCAACCCAGCCAATGTCGGGAGAACCTATTCCTTCCAATCGATAAATGTTGGAGATGGTTTGGTCTGATGAATCGCGCAGTGGCTGGTCAAATTTGAAGTCATGTGTGTCGCCATGAACCAGCAAGACCGGTTTGGCTAAGTCGGCAGCACCTTTGCGCACTGCAGCGAGTAGTCCTGCAAATGGTTTAATATCGTATTTTTTCGCGCGGCGTTTGGACATTCCAAATGGATTGCCATGAATGGCAATAACCAACGCGTCACTTTTCGATTCCAAAGCACGTAATACGCTCGAGTTTAACCAGTTAATACTGGCATTGATTCTGCGAATGGCTTCGTCGTCATCGGCTTTAGTCCTGCCTTTAAACTGGGCTAGCCCATTGTCAGACCCTAAGACATGTAAGGCGACGAAGCTGATATTGCCACTGGCCCAGTATTGATGCTCTGGAAATTCTTCTAAGCCGGGAGTAGTAGCCTGCGAATTAAGTTGCATGGGCGGCGTGCCTAGGCTGACTCCAATATTTGGGTAGGCCAATTCTCTGAGCAATTGCAGCCTTTCGAGTGGCTGATAGCCCCCGGCGCCTCTGCGGTGGCAGTCTGTCCAGTCATTATCACCGGGGATGAAAATTGTCGGGCGGCGGATATCGTCAATTGCTTTTACGCGGCTTGTCAAAACCTCATCGGTGCAAGGAGCGGATCCACCTTTGATGTCGCCAACGTGGATTAGAAATTCAATTTGGGAAGATTCTATGGATGAGACAAGCTCTGGAAAGCGGGCTAATGCTTTTTTGCCATAAGGTACATCTCCCACCACACCAAAGGATGTGTCAGCGGCCGCCATCGTTATGAAACAAGCGCTGGCCGCTGCCATCAGAACGATTTTGAAGCTATGAATTCGCATCGCTGCCTTTCTAAAAATAGTCACTTTGCTAAAGATAGTTGCCATTCTAAAGTTAGCTGCTTTTTTAACAATACTCGCCTTGCGAGAAAAATAGCTTAACAACTAATCGCTACAGCTTCTAGCGGTGTTAGCTATATCTCTATACGCAAGGGTTTGTCTGATTATAGCGCCGCGCTACTATTAATCTTGCTTGGCTGCTGGTTTTTTCTTGGTATACGATTTTTTCTTCGGCTTATCGCTGTCTTTGGATTTAGATTTGTACTTTGGTTTGCTAGGTTTGTCGCTGTCGCCATCCTGATCAGGCTTATTTAGTCGCGGACGTTTTGCAATGCTCGCGCTGCCTTCAGCGTTGGGGTCGAACTTTGATATTTGCAGTGCCTGGCCGCCAACCCAAACTTTTTTAAGGCCGTTGAATACTTCGCTAGGCATGTCCTTAGGAAGGTCCACGGTGCTGTATGCATCGAATATTGAAATGCGGCCAATATGTTTGCTGTCCAATCCAACTTCATTGCTGATCGCGCCCACTATGTTGCCAGGCATCACCTTATGAATGTGGCCGACCTCGATACGAAATCGCTCTAAACCTTGGTCAGGCGGGCCATCTCTGCGTGGCGGCTTGGCTCTTTCTTTGGTGCTGCGTGACTTTCTGTCACGGCCTTTGGAATCGCCACGGTCAGAACTTTCCCAAGCAGCTTTAGATTTCGGGATCGGCTTGTGACTGAGCAGTAAAGGCGACTCGCCCTGAACCAGCTTCGCCAAGGCGGCTGCGATATCCTCTGCAGGAATATTCGTTTCTTCTTGATACTGAGCAATCAGTTGAGCAAAAACAGCAAGATCATCTGAGGCTAGCGTGTCGGTTATCGACTTTTTAAACTGCTCTATACGCTTGTCGTTAATGAGATCTGTGGAAGGTAATTCCATCATCTCTATTTTCTTGTTAGTTGCTCTCTCTATAGAGGCGAGCATTCTCTTCTCGCGAGGGGCAATAAACAAAATGGCGTCCCCGGTGCGGCCGGCGCGGCCGGTTCTTCCAATTCGGTGAATATAGGCTTCAGTATCATGAGGCACATCGTAATTTACAACGTGGCTTATTCTCTCTACATCGAGTCCGCGAGCTGCAACATCGGTGGCAACTAGTATGTCGATCTTACCTTTCTTGAGTAGATCAATAGTTCGCTCACGCTGATTTTGGGCGATATCACCGTTAAGTGCAGTGGCTGAGAACCCGCGAGCGGAAAGTTTCTCGGCTAGCTCAACGGTAATAATTCGAGTGCGCACGAAGATGATCATGCCGTCGAAATCTTCTGCTTCTAGAATACGAGTAAGCGCATCCAATTTATTCATTCCACTGACAGGCCAAAAGCGCTGGCGAATATTTTCCGCCGTCGCAGTCTTCATCTTGATTGTGACTTCAACCGGATTGTTTAAGTGCTGGTTAGCTATTCGTCTAACCTGCTGTGGCATGGTGGCTGAGAACAGAGCTATTTGACGGTTTTTTGGGGTTTGTTCTAAAATCCATTCAACATCATCAATAAAGCCCATGCGAAGCATCTCATCGGCTTCATCCAACACCAATGTAGTAAGCTTATTTAGCTTCAATGTCCCTTTGCGCATGTGGTCCATGACTCGGCCCGGGGTGCCAACAACAACGTGCACGCCTCGCTTCAATGCTCGAATCTGGCCGCTATAATCCTGACCTCCATAAACAGGCAATACGTGAAACCCATCTAAGTGTCTGGCATATCGCTGAAAGGCTTCTGCGACCTGAATAGCAAGCTCTCTGGTAGGAGCTAAGACCATTACCTGAGGGTCTTTTTGTTTGAGATCCAAATTAGACAATATCGGTAGCGCAAAGGCAGCTGTTTTGCCTGTGCCTGTTTGAGCTTGGCCTAAAACATCTCGGCCATCTAATATAAGTGGAATGGTTTCGGCCTGAATCGGAGACGGAGTCTCGTAGCCGACGTCGTTCAAGCCCTGCATTATTGGGGCTGAAAGTTTTAAATCACTAAATGAAACAGAAATGGGACTGGAAGTGTCGCTAGTCATCATGGAGGCCTTTTTAGTAGCTTCACATCAGTCAGCTACGGGTTAATCAGAGTCAAATTGCCTATAAAACACGAGGCTTTTGACTTGGGGGAGCAGGCTCTTAGCCGTTTTGCTAAAGCCTTAGTCTGGTTTTCAGTGTTTTCAGGGTGCGCAAGCATAGAGACAAATGGCTTCTTTGTCCATTTAGTCTGCATATTCTTTTAATGATATACGCGAGTGTTAGTTTCGATTCCCTTTTTTCTAGGTCTAAATCTGCTGCCTTTGTCTAATTTAACCGATAGTTTTGATGAGAGCGCCCGCTTCAAAGCCCGTGAGGATAAAACCGTTTCGAGTTGGTCCTTGGGTTTGGCCATCCGCGGGACCTGTCTTATCCTGTCGAATTTGGTGGCAGGTGCGGGCTTTGTTGACCGGCACTTAAGCTTAACGTGGCGTAAGTCTAAGGTGATTTATCTGCTTGCACTGTTTCTTGCGTCACTAAAAATGCTGCTTTTTGTTTATGTTGTGAGTCTTTTTTAAGCTCCAGTGTTTGGATCTACTGTTGGCCATTATACGAGCCAGCTTTTATTATTGTTCGGCAGCGGTCTTTACCGGCGTTGGTAGATCTATTTTTAGTACTGTGCTTTTGGCCGATTAGTCTCGCTTGGCTAGAGTAGTAGAAAATTGAATAGGGCTAAAAATTAGATAATTGTCTGGGCAGAACGTTTTTCTTTGTCACAAATGCATTTTGCGCGCTGGTAACTGGCTTTGTCGAGCAAATGATTTAGCTGATGGGTTTAGGGATTTTGGTTGGAGTATTTGTTATTTAGATTACGCTTCCTTGGCGCAGGTAAGCTAAGCATACCTCTGGTTAGTCGGCTATTTATGATTGGCTAAATTGAGCATAGCAATTAGCCCAATTTGATCAGTGCTAAGGTATACTCCCCGCCAATGAGTAGTGCTCAAAAAATCCTTCAATCCGTTTTCGGTTTTCCCTCTTTTCGAGAACCCCAAGATGAAATCATCGACACCGTTGTAAACGGTGACGATGCTTTGGTGTTGATGCCAACCGGTGGAGGCAAGTCTCTGTGTTATCAGATTCCCGCTTTGGTGCGAGAGGGTTGCGGCATCGTTATTTCGCCGTTAATTGCCCTGATGCAAGACCAAGTTAGCGCCATGCGGTTGCTTGGGGTCAAAGCAGATTTTTTAAATTCGACACTGACCCATGAGCAAGTTCAGAATATCGAACGAGCGCTTTTAGAGGGGCATTTAGATTTGCTCTACATCGCGCCAGAGAGACTCAATCAGCTAAGAACCATCAAGCTGCTGCAGCAGGCCAAGATTGCGCTTTTTGCAATCGATGAAGCGCACTGCGTGTCCCAATGGGGGCATGATTTCCGAGCTGACTATTTAAAGCTCAGCCTGCTGCATGAGTTGTTTCCAGAAATCCCCAGAATTGCACTTACCGCGACGGCTGATGAGAGAACCCGAAAAGAGATAATTCTTCGTCTGCAGCTTGAAGAAGCTAATCAATATATTGCTGGCTTTGATAGGCCAAATATTCGTTATCGGATCACTTTAAAGCACAGTGCCAAACAGCAATTTCTAAAATTCATCAAGCAAGAACACCCAAATGACGCGGGCATTGTGTACTGCTTGTCGCGCAGAAAAACCGAGGAAATAGCTAGCTGGCTACAAGGCTTAGGTTTTAATGCCTTGCCATATCACGCAGGCTTGCCGTCGCAGATGCGTGCAGATCATCAGTCCCGGTTTTTGCGAGAAGAAGGTGTGATAATCGTCGCGACTATTGCCTTCGGCATGGGCATAGATAAACCAGATGTTCGCTTTGTCGCGCATATGGATTTGCCGAAAACGGTGGAATCTTATTATCAAGAAACTGGCCGCGCCGGCAGAGATGGCTCTCCAGCAAACGCATGGATGGTGTATGGCCTGCAAGATGTAATCAAGCTTCGACAGATGATGGCCGAATCTCAGGGTAGTGATGAGCATAAGCGTGCAGAACAACATCGGCTAAATGCCATGCTAGGCCTGTGTGAAATAACCAGCTGTCGTCGTCAAGCGCTTATGAATTATTTTGGTGATACTTTGCCTAAGCCTTGTGGCAACTGTGATACTTGTTTAGAGGCGCCAAAAACGTGGGATGGTACAGAAGCTTCTCGCAAAGCACTCAGTGTCGCCTATCGCACTGAGCAGCGATTTGGCGTAAATCATTTAATTGATGTTCTTCGTGGTGGCAACACCGATAAAGTATTCCAGTTTGGGCACCAGCATTTGCCATCCTATGGAATAGGTAAAGATTTGGACAATAACCAATGGCGTTCGGTTTACCGGCAGCTTGTGGCTAGAGGTTACTTGAGTGTTGATCTCGAACGCTATGGAGCATTGCGACTGGAAGAGGCTTGTCGCCCATTGCTGCGGGGCGAAGAAACTATTGAGTTACGTCTGGATATCAAGCAGAAGGTAGTCAAACAGCAAACCAAGACTCCCTTGGCAGATGATATCGATATTGGTTTATGGGAAGCCCTACGGGAGTGCCGCCGAGAATTTGCCGAAGAGCTTGGGGTCCCGCCTTATATGATATTCCACGATAGCAGCTTGCAAGAAATGTGTCAGTCTATACCCAGAGGTATGGATGAATTCGGCCTGATTAGCGGGGTTGGCGAGCGAAAACTAGAAAAATACGGACCTGCCTTTGTTCGGGTCATTGCGGACCATCTGGCTGGCTAGCCCTCACAAACCACTGTAAGTGCTTGCTGCAGCGCTAACCTTAATCCTTACCCTAGTCCTCACTCTATTCTTTTTAGTAGTGCCTTGAAGCCACTGTTTTTTGATACACTCAAAATTCACTCTGCGCCGGATTTACGTTCCGGAATGCATAAGGAACTGACTGATGACTTCTTCCCAAGCTGACGGCGGCTCGCGTAGCGCTTCTCATAGCAACTCTTATGGCCGTGGCCGCATAGACGGCAAGATAGTCGTCGCCGCACTCTATCGGTTTGCTGAATTCCCCGATTTCGCCACGATGCGAGAACCATTGCACGATGTCATGTTAGCCAATCAGGTTCGCGGCACCATATTATTGGCCGCTGAGGGTATTAATGGCACGATTGCTGGGCCCAGGCTTGGTATTGATAATGTTCTAGATTGGCTTCGCAAAGATGAACGTTTTCATGCCATTCAAGCGAAGGAATCCACTGCTGTAGAAAACCCCTTCTACAGAACAAAAGTAAAGCTCAAGAAAGAGATTGTCACCATGGGGGTAGAAGGCATCGACCCTAAGCATATAGTAGGAACTTATGTTGAAGCGAAGGACTGGAATGCACTTCTGGATGACCCAGAGCTCGTGTTAATCGATACAAGAAATCAGTATGAGGTTGAAATAGGCACGTTTGAAAAAGCAGTAAATCCTTCTACGACCTCGTTTCGCGAATTTCCACAGTTCGTTAAAGAGAATTTAGACTTTAAGAAAACAAAAAAAATAGCTATGTTTTGCACTGGCGGTATTCGCTGTGAAAAATCTACCGCTTATCTCAAGCAGCAAGGGTTTGAGGAGGTTTATCATCTTAAAGGTGGGATATTGAAATATCTCGAAGAAGTGCCTAAGGAAGAAACTAAGTGGCAGGGCGAGTGTTTTGTCTTTGATAATAGAGTTACCGTTGATCATGATCTTGAACAGGGTAATTATGATCAATGTCACGGCTGCCGAATGCCGATTACGGAACAAGATAAAGACAAAGCTGAATATCTGAAAGGAGTCAGTTGTCATTACTGCTATGGCAAGCACAGCGCAGAACAACACATGCGTTATACAGAGCGTGAAAAGCAGGTGAAGTTGGCCAAGCTTAGAGGCGAGTCACATATTGGTCAGCCTATGCAGCAGACGATAGAGCAGCGCCGCAAAGAGAAAGTACAATTTAAGGAAGCTCAACGTAGAGAAAAAACCTAGATGGCTGAGAGCGTCCGTGTTCACCGAAATTTAGTGATGCATCTTTTTAAAGGCAAGTTATGACAAAAACAGAATTATCTATGAGCCCGTACGGTGACTTCCTTGGAATTAAAATTGGTGAGTATGGCGAAGGGCTTGCTAAGTGTAGTCTGCTCCTGCAACCTCATCATATGAACGCCGGTGGCAGAGTACATGGAGGAGTTCTTACGTCTCTTGCAGATACCGCTGCTGGAGTTGCTGTTCGCTCTGTTAGACCGGACGGTAAGTTGTCTGCTACAACAGATTTAAGTATCGCGTTTATAAGGCCTCCAATAGGCGAATGCTTGATTGCCAGTGCCGAAGTTATTCATGCTGGGCGAAAGTTGTTTCGAACTGAGATTGCCATTCATTGCGAAGAAAAACTAATCGCTAAAACAACGGCTACTTTCATGATTGTAGATGCGCCTGTATAAAGTAGTAGCGATAAGACCTTTTGGTTTTAAAGAAAGACCTGCGTTAGGGTTTCTGGAGATGAGCTTCAAATTTAGCGTTCATAAATGGTCAGTCTGATGTTGTTGTAAATATTGTTGTAAATATTGCTGTAGATTTAGATGTTGTTGTAAATAATGCTGCTATTGTTGTTAAAAGATTTGCCATAAAAGCCTATTTAATTATCCAACTAATCTGCGAGGCGGTCATGAAAAAAGAAACAAAAGCTGGAATTAATTCTGCATTCTCTAATTCTGGACACTCCAATCCTAAGCAAGCAAATTGGAATAAAAGTCGCCGCGAATTTATAAAGTCTGCCGCCGGAGCGAGTGCGTTTATGATTGTTCCGCGCCACGTGCTGGGAGGGCCTGCCTACGTTGCACCAAGTGATAAGATAAACATTGCTGCAGTGGGAGCTGCAGGCAAGGGGCGTTCAGACATTCAATCAGTTGCCCATGAAAACATCTATGCAATTTGCGATATTGACGACAATCGATTGGCTGACACGCTGAACCAAGAATGGGCGGCGCCGTTTAAGGGCAAAGCTAAGACCTATCGTGACTATCGGGTAATGTTAGAAAACGAACCCGAAATTGATGCTGTTGTTATAAGCACCCCGGATCATATGCACACACCGATCGCTAGCTATGCGATGAACAAGGGTAAGCATTTATATATTCAAAAGCCTCTCACACATACCGTCGCGGAAGCGCGGTATTTGGCAAGGCGGGCACGAGAAACTAACATTGTCACGCAAATGGGTAATCAGGGACATGCCGGCGAAGGTGCGCGCCTAATCAACGAGTTAGTTGCAGATGGGGCGTTAGGGACAGTACGTGAAGTGCATTGCTGGACAAATCGGCCGGTATGGCCGCAGGGAATTGCCCGTCCAAGGGGAGAAGATCTGATTCCTGATTCCATGGATTGGGATCTTTGGCTGGGCGCGGCACCGAGCAGGCCTTATCTGGATAGGCGCTATCACTGGTTTAACTGGCGAGGCTGGTTAGATTTTGGCACCGGGGTAGTTGGCGATATGGGTGCTCATATTATTGACCATCCGTATTGGGCGCTGAATCTAGATTTACCCACTCAAATTTCTTCGAGTTCCAGTCGCTTCGGCGCTGAAATGGAAACTTATCCTCGCGCGTCTAAAATCCACTTCGATTTTCCAGCTAAAGCCGGCCGGGCTGCGGTGAAGATGACTTGGTATGATGGTGGTCTTATGCCAGAGCGGCCTGAGCTCATAGAGAGTGGGCGCCAAATGGGTGATAACGACGGCGGTGTATTGATCGTTGGGGATAAGAATACGTTGATGCATGGCGTCTATGGCCGCAATCCAAGGCTGATTCCCGAGGCACGGCACGCGCAATACCCAACGCCGGCAAAAACACTAGATCGATCTCCTGGAATCTATCAAGAGTGGATTGATGCCATCAAAGACAGAAGCAAACAAACAACGTCCAATTTTGACTATGCTGCCAAACTGACAGAAACAATGCTGTTAGGCAATGTGGCGACGGCGCGTGCTGGCGAGAACAAGGTGTTGCAATATGACGCTAAAAATATGCGTTTCACCAATGATGACGGGGCAAATACCTACCTGAACAAGGAATATCGTTCAGGATTCGGTTTGGTTTAAACAGGATTAGGGGCGTATAGAGCTCGCTAGTAGGATATTTTAACGAGGCTTCGTGTAAACCGACCTAAGCCTAGAGCACTTCACTCTCTAACAGTACTTTTTTCCTCGCGGCAGCTAAGCTTTTCATTCAATCGGGTGCGAGCTGGGGAAATTGAGTCGTCGGTGCTACAGACGAGAGCAATGCTCTCAGTATTAACCCAGCCACACTTCAACAAGATTTTTCCGCCGCTGGGGTAAGAATAGAACCCACGCATCTGCAGCAAACCATGAGAGAGCTTGGCGGCGTTGTTCAGTCAAGTGCTGCTCAATCCTTTCCTCTGGATACCGGTAATCTGAGTTTACTTAGTAGCTAGGCGATTAGGGGGTAAATTAAAGGTGTCGAAGCACAAGATAAATGAGTCATAACTCTATTATCTTGTAATCCGACAACAGGGTGGAGATTACTTCTTTCCTTTTCTTTTTGCCTAGGCGCCGGATTGAAGCAACTGACTGGTTTTGTTTTAAATTTAGTATTCAGACGCCATGAGGTCAAGGCGCAGGAAATACCGCGGCGGGAAGCCTGTAAGAAATCTAAAAATAAGACCCGGATTATATTCGTGGGCAAGCCGTTCATGTTCAGTCCCCTCAAGCAATACGGCGTTATACCGGCCTAATTCCCCATCTATTAAAGCCCCTAGCTCAGGATTTTTCAGCACTCGCCGAAACCATGCTCTTGGCCAGTGATTTGCTGCAATAAATAACTCATCACCACTTTCAAACCGCGAGACTACACGATCATGGGACTGACCTTGCTCATCGACTGTAGTAATGATGATCGTTCCTTGTGCTTCAGGCTGAAAAAACCCTAGGGATGATTCGAATAGAATCACCAAACCTATATAGGCGGCAGCGACTATAGCAATAATTTTTACTGTGGTTTTTGTATTCATATTCGCTCTGCGGCTTTGTTGAAATTCTGTCTACTCTGGTGCCAATAATAAGCAATATAGCATAGGCTTCTAAGTTAGCTCGATGCAGCTTTCAGCCGATGGTGTGCTGTTAATCAGGTGGCCATAAGCCTTATTGCGTAATTGGATAAAGGTCTATGAAGGCTAATGTGTAATCACGCTGTGTAGGTTTCGATGGGGAAGGAACAATGTTTTCTACTATAAGTCTCCATAGTGACAACTTATTTCAGGACGGGACCGTCAGAAAAAAAGGGAGCACTAAGTGCTCCCTTTTAATTTGCATTGAATTTGTGAGTTTAAAGCCTCACAGCCTCACAACTTTCAAGAACTAGAAGTTGATGTTTACACGACCGTACAAGAACTGACCTTCAAAACCCCAAGGAGTAGAGCCGGCAAATCTGTTGCCTTGGCTGATAGTTCCATCGTTGTTGTCAATGTCATTAGGCGCATCTTGATCAAACGCGTTCTGTGCACCAAGGATGAAAGTGTAGTTTTCATTCCATGTGTACGCCGCTTCGAAGTCGAAAATCCACTCGCCGTCGTAGCAACCATCACGGTTAGTCTGGCAGTCAAGTGTATAGTTAGTGCCATTTGAACCACGAGCAGTTGTGTCGCCGCTGAAACTAGAAGCAACCCAATCGTCGTAGAAGGCAGCACGAGCTAACAAACGGAAGTCACCGATAAAGTGGTTGTAAGTGAATACACCACGATTCTCAGGATTGAAGTTTTCAAGGTTAACAACGCGGTTACGATCAACCTCTTTGCCAGCGCTATCAACTTCTGTTTGGATGAAAGTCCAAGCAGCGTTCAGGACACCGTTACCCATATCACCGAAGTCAGCGCTATAAGATCCGACAATTTCAACACCCTCAGTTGTGGTATCGAAATCATTGGTATAGAAAGACACTGAGCTTAGGTCAGAGGCACCTGGTACGCCAAGCTCTTGTAAGCAGCTTGCCAAGTTACCTACTGGGTTAGCAACGGCGCCTGGGCAGTTCTGACCAGGAGGCACTGGCAATCCAGCGATGTCGATAGTACCAGTTTGTGAAATACGGTTTTGAAGTTCGATGTTGAAATAATCAACCGTCACGTTCAAGTTGCTGGTGATATCCCATACGAATCCTGCTGAAAAGTTTGTTGAATCTTCCGCATCAAGCGCTTCGGCACCCAAGAACTGGGCAATAGGGTTCGTTGGTGGAATCTGACCACGTTGCTGAAGTTCACCGTCTACAGTAATGGTAGATAGCTTAGTTACGTTTTCCTGACCAGGGGTCGGAGCACGGAAACCAGTGTTATATGATGAACGAACAGTTAATGAGTCGGTAAGTCTGTAGCGACCAGATATCTTGTAGTTAACTACATCACCGAAGCTGTCAAAGTCTTCGTAACGAACAGCTAAGCCGGCTGTAAATGCGTCGGTAATATCAGCTTCTACGTCACCGTAGATCGCGATATTTTTACGACTCCATAGACCAGCCTGTTCAGGACTGAATCCAGCAAAACCGTGTGCGCCAATGCTTAAGTTTGGCAGAGGCGTTGTACCATCGCTGTAAGTGTTTGAGCCGTTCACATTTTGGAAGGCATAGTCGCCAGCTTCCCAAGATGCGACTTCACCGACGATAGTCTCAAAAGTCTCATTACGCCACTCAGCACCAAAAGCTATGCTTAGGTCAGACGCAAGACCGTCTACAGGCAATGTGTAGACAAAATCAGCGTTGAAGTTTGTTTCAGACTGAATGTTGCTGCCTAGCTCAAACTGCTGCTGCAATTGACCGTTTACAATCCCGTCCGGTCCATTTGATGGATTCCAAGAATTGCTGATGCGAAAACCAACTGCGTTACGTCCATAGCTTCCGCTAAAGTCGTAAGTGAAGTTTGGAGAGAACTCACCGCGGATACCACCAACGATGCTTGCATCTTTAAGGCCCGCACCAAAGGATGGTGTGTAGCCGCCCGGAAGGATTGAGTTCAATACGAAGCAGTTAGCAGGAAGAGCGCCTAATGCGGCCTCGTCAGCTAACACAGCTGTCTGATCCAATGCAATACCGTTTCCGCCGGAACCTGGAGATGGCAAGGCTGGGCAATTTGACGTTTCGCCAGTTTGTCCGCGTCCAATGTTTGTATCAACAATCGCGCGATTATTTACACCGCCTGATGAGTTGGTGTAAACGCCGCCACGTGAGTTTGGATTACGGAAGAAAAAGCCGCCGTCTGTTTCGCGCTGACCGTAGTTACCAAAAGCGTAAATTTCCTGAGTATCTGAAAGCTCAATACCTGAGTTAAAGAACACATTCCAGTTTTCACTAGTTTCGGGAGCACCCCAAACTTGTGCAGGGTTCAAAACGTTAGCGCGCTGTGCAGCGTTGCCGTTGGCAGTTAGGTTTGCAGCGTCTGTTCTCTGAAGAGAGCGACTTGTAGCTTCCTGCTCGCTGGCTGAGGCTGTGACGTTAACAAAACCGTTGTCACCTAAAGGCAAGCCAAAGTTAACCTGGATCTGCTTTAGCTCACCGTCGCCTTCGCCAAACTCCCCAAGGCGGGCATCCATTGAAAAGCCGTCTGCTGAATCTTTAAGGACGAAGTTCATCACGCCAGCGATGGCATCAGAACCATACTGAGCTGCCGCGCCGTCACGAAGGATTTCAACCTGTTTAAAGGCTAAAACTGGGATTGCTGAGATATCAGCACCTTGCGATCCCGCTGCAAGTGAGCCACCAAGTTCGGCGATAACGCCTGAACGATGACGACGCTTGCCATTAACTAGAACAAGGATGTTATCTGGCGGCAGTCCGCGCAGATTGGCAGGACGCACAATTGATGCTGCATCAGAAATGGCATTACGTTGAACGTTGTATGACGGTACTGAAGTTCTCAGCATTTCATCCAAGTCAGCGAAACCCATGTTGACGAATTCCTCACCTGAAATTACATCGATAGGAACTGACGAATCAGACGCTGATCGCTGCGGGCGACGCGAACCGATTGTAACAATTTCCTCGATATCCGCTTCTTGTCCATACACTACTGGCGCAAAGCCAGCCGGTGCTAAGAGACCAAGCGCAATGGCAGCAGGGAGAACCCTTTTTGCCAGGTTGGGTCGTTTAAACATTTACTTCCCCTTTTCGTATTGAAGATATAGAGCTTTTTAAAAGCTCCTTTTTTAGCGAGATCGCGCAATAAATGAACAAAGCTAATTTACGCAACATTTATGGGCGGTCATCTACCAAGGATAAAAGTCAGAACCGTAAAAGTCCACAGTTAAAGCCCATATATAGTGCATTACTGCTACCAATTTAGGTGAACTCACCTATTAACGGTGCAAAAAAATAAAATTGCTTTAATTTGCAGGAGCTTAGGAGTTAATTTTTGCTTTAAAATGGGGCTTTTTATTTTATTGCACTAAATAAGTTCGATATTAGACCGCTTGCTGCGGGCGCGAGCTTGGGTTGATCTATTTCTGTCTCAAGATGGGTCTTTTTTAGCGAGGACCAATAAATTTGACTCTTGTGAGGGCGATGCAAGGGTCATGCATCAGAGGATGGCGCTGGATAGGGCAAACTGGCACGAACTGTTTTGACCTAGCGTGGGGTTTTGACGAGATAAACACGCCAAAATTAACGGCTTGTAGCGCCTTAGCAGTCAGCACGTCGAAATGCGGGCGGGCGCAGAGAAGTCGGAAAGAGGCAGTAGAGGGGCAGGAGAGGGGTAGGAATGGGGTAGGAGAGAAAAAGGCTACAGTTGAGATAAGAAAGTCAGCGCATGATTGTTTAGAAGCACCGCAGCTGATGCCTCTGCGGGTCTGGAATCTAAAGTTAATCTACCAGGTGGCCTCTGGATGATGAGTGGAAACTTGCAATATAGGCCTTTTGTATGGGGCTTTGGTTAACGGCTGTAGCTAACTACTGCAGCTAAGGCTTGTAGTTAGAGGGCGCAATAGCGGCGGTGGTTAGCACTTAAGAAGGCCAGAGCCAGCGCGCTGGAGCTGCCCGCGAAGGGCATTACCTGAGGGTGCGCTGCGTTAATTCGCTCTGCTCAAGCTGGGATTATTTAGCGGTCGTTTTTTTGCAGTTTTTGCCAAACTGATTCCATGGAATCAACTAGCGATTTAGCCGCCATCAAAAAAGAAAGCTTGAGTCTGTGGCCGTTATTAATCTGCCGGAATGAATCTGCGCGCCGCTGCCACTTCTGAGCCCAAGTGTTTTGTTTAAGCAAACCTGCGAACCGCGTTGAGAGCTTCGAAAGCAGCACTGCGCCTATGAACAGAAACAGAATTCCGGGTATCACTGGGAGTATCAAGCCAATAACGCCTAATATCAGGCAAACGCCTATCACCGCTATCATTGCAGTCTTGCGTATTAGTTGAGCAAACGTAGTACCAGAGCCACGTTTTCCTGTCTCAGAGTATTTCATATCACTTAATTCCCAGCTGCTAAATAGAATCTTGACCGACTGCTGCTAGGAGGGAGCAGCTTTCGTGCCAGTATTTAAGGTACTGATAAGGTGAAGATTATTTGAATTAGGAAGCTCTGAATTCGATTTGGGTGGTGAATTTCACCAATAATTAAGAGGAGTGGCACTGCGCCGCGACTTTAAACAGCGGCTCTAAGCAGTGGTTCTAAGCAGTGCGTCAAGAGCTTACTGTCGTGGGCTCTTGACCGCCGTAAAAAAACCAGCCTATGGTCGCTCAATTGCCCAGGTTACTCGTTCGGGACCGGTCATATTATGCATGTCTGATGCAGGTGCCGCCTCTAGAGCGAACCAATAGAAGTCCGGATTAACGTCAACGAAGGTATAGAAGTCGAGGGACTTCTGGTGCGCTGGATCGGTTCTCGGCAAGCTTGAACCTTCAACTCCATCGCCCGCCCACGAGTGCGCACCGACAAACGAATTGTTTCCCAATCTTCTGACAACGCCAGACATAAAGAAATCTGTTGCGCCAGAGACAACTTCACCGCTATTCGGGACGCAGGTGGCAAACCCCGCATCAAAAATTATCTTGGATGCCACTAGAATTGCATCATCATCGTCTGATCCGAAACCATAGGCCATGATGATTGTTTTAACTTGCGGGGTGTTGTTGATTAATTTAGTCACTACCTGTGGTGTAGAGCTATCGATTTAATCGCGGAAGATGGCGCTGGTGCCGTCCACGGTCAGGGTCAAGGGTGCGTCAGTCGGTGAGGTGTCGAAAGTGCCACTGCAAGATGTCTCAGCCTCGGCGGCTGTTGCCATCTTCGCTACAAAAGAAGCCGCTTGCTGTGCTATCAAAAAGGTTGCCACGTTTGAGAATGCTGCCGTTGGCCCGGCCGCCGTATAAGGCTGCACAGCAATATAAAACGCTGTGCCCGGTGGCAACGCAGCTGAAATTGTGTTGCTGGCACCAACGTTTAAACTTGCGACAGGGGATTGAGCGGGGAAGGGTGCATAGAATAAGCTGTAACCGCTGGCGCCAGCAAATACGCTCCAGCTTATTGTAACGGGAGTTCCAGTGGTGCTGGTTTTTAACACCGGTGCTGCATTATCTTTTTTCTATAGTCGTAAAAATAGCATCATTTGCACGCTCAGCAATAAAGCTGGCAAGAGCTGAGACACTTGCGTAAACCCCTCGCGCATTCGGATCACCACAGGCAGGTCCGGTTTCGGTGCCGCCAAAGCTAGACAGGCCGACTTGTGCATACGAGTTACCTTTTTTAATAGTAAACGGGCCGCCGCTGTCACCCTGACATGTGTCGGTGGTGTCAGTTGCTGTTACGCCCCCTGCGCAAATCATATTAGCTGTGATAGATCCACCGTAAACAGTGCTGCAAGCCTCATTGCTAACGATTTTCTGTTTTGCTGTGAGCAATGTAGTGGCGGGGTTAATTGACATGTTGTCAGCGTCAACCTCGGTTGTGCTCCAGTCCATACCAAGTGCTACGGTTTCAGTCGGCACGGTTGGCGCATCATCAGAGAGTAGCAGAACAGGCTGCAGATCTGCGGCGGCGGTCAATTCGACGAGGGCAATGTCGAAATCATCCTTATTTGGTCTTGTTGCCTCATCTGGCAAATAGCTTGGATGAACAATGATTTGCCCGATTTGTGCAACAATTGCATCGGCCGCCAGCGAGGTAGTGTCGCAATTGAGAACGATTGTGGACATGGCCCTTGACGGGATATCAATTGCATCACCGGCGGCATTGAGAAAACAATGGCCTGTTGTTAACACCCACGTCGGGGAAATTAAGCTAGCGCCGCAAAATTGGTTACCATGAGAATCTGCTAAATGGACTACCCATGGGTACGTAGAGGTTGAGCCGGGAGTACCGTTAATTACTTCAAAAGAATCTGAGGTTTCTACTGCTACAGCATTTTCCCCGGCGCTATGGCGATATTGGCAAGCATGCTCAAAAAGACGCTCGCCCATAATTGATTCGACATTCTAGTTTTCATATTTCATGCCGATTTTGGTTGCCCCGTATTGCTTTTATTTAGAGTTATCATTTAGGGGTTGCCATTATCAATTGCCATAGCCTATTAGGCCATTACACGCGGTAAGCCTTGCTGAGAACTGATTCGATCTTGTTGAATATTAGGAGCTTCTAAGCGTGCTACTTTGGCCTAAATTTTTGCTGCCTTATAGCGCCGTAAGCGCTCTTGCAACCGCTTGATCCCGTGTTAAACTCAAATAAATAAAAGGCCCTATTTGAGGTCAAAAAAATAAAAAATCCGAGTAACGCACATGGCTTCCAAATCCATTTCCCGCCGGTCCTTTTTAAAGTCTACCGGGGTAATTGCCAAAGGCTCCTTTATTGTTCTGACAACTCCAGCGTTATTGGCGGCTTGCCAGCGGGCAGAGGAAAATCTGAGCTCAAATGATGCAACCTTCAAAACTCTTAGCAATATCGAAGGCAAAGAACTGCGTGCTATTGCGGCACGCATTATTCCGACGGATGAAACTCCGGGTGCTGAGGAAGCGGGAGTCATCTATTTCATTGACGCGGTGTTGAGTGATGATAGAGAAGACGAATATGCGCGAGTAAGATTAGCGCTACGAGAAATACAGACAACGAGTGCTGTCAAGTTCAATGCTGCCTACTTTTCTGATCTGACTGCGCCGCAACAGGATGAGGTGCTAACAGAAATGGAGTCGACTTCCTTTTTTGCTACCGTTCGATATTTAACTATCGCAGGTATGTTCTCCCTGCCTGAGTACGGTGGCAACAAAGATAAAATCGGCTATCAGTTGATTGGTTTCAATGATGCTCATGCCTGGGCTCCTCCCTATGGCTTTTATGATGCAGATTACGCAGACAAGGGAGAGTAGTAATGGCACAAGCACCATTTTCAACAAGAGAACAGGTCGATTTTGTCGTCATCGGTTCCGGCGCAGCTGGCGGTATTATGGCGAAAGAGTTGTCATCTGCTGGTTTTTCCGTTGTTGTGTTAGAGCAGGGGCCACATCTAAAGGCTGGCGATTTCAAGCATGACGAGTGGGGCTATGATCATAATGAAAACCTTGCCTGGGGCGCTCGCCAAGGGCACCCGCAAACGTTTCGCAAGTCCGAATCCGATGTCGCAGAACTGAGTCCAAGAGCAGCGCTTGGCTACGCTCACAATGTCGGCGGAAGCAGCGTCCACTTTTCTGGAAATTTTTGGCGATTACGAGAAATAGATTTCATTGAAGCGAGCGTAAAGGGCTCCATTGCCGGCACAAACTTTGTAGATTGGCCGATTACCTATGCCGATATTGAACCTTATTATACTAAGGTCGATTGGGAGGTCGGTGTATCTGGGCTACAGGGCCCTTGGGATCCACCTCGCTCTCGTCAATACCCTTGTCCGCCTATGCCGATAAAATCTCCCGGCGTATTGCTTGAAAGAGCAGCAAAGCAGTTAGGTTTAAACCCTTACCCGGCTCCTGTTGCAATTTTATCTCAACCTCACAACGGCAGGCCTGGCTGTATTCACTGCGGCTTTTGTAACGGCTTTGGCTGCGAGGTAAATGCTAAGTCCTCATCGATGGCAACGATGATGCCGATCGCGCTGGCAACGGGAAACTGTGAACTTAGAACCGGTTGCACGGTGCACCGTATTGATACTGACGAGGCTGGGAATGCATCTCAAGTAATTTACTGGGACGAGGATGGCGTAGAACATGCACAAATGGCTCGTGCGGTGGTATTAAGTGCAAATGGCGCCGAAACTCCAAGGTTATTACTTTTGTCTGAGTCTGCCCAGCACCCCGATGGATTGGCTAACTCTAGTGGATACGTTGGTAAAAATCTTATGTTCAATGGCTACTCAAGTGTGGCGGGGCTTTTTGATGAAGAAGTAAATGGCCATAAGAGTATTCCTGCCACTAGAGTGGTACACGATTTCTATGAGTTAAGCGGTGAGCTTGGATTTTATGGAGGCGGTGGAATAGACTCACGCCATCTTTCCAGAGGGACCCCTATGGGATTCGCCCTCGGTGGCAGTCATTTCGGTGGTCCCAAGTGGGGCAGCGAATACAAGCGCAATTTGGAACGAGAATTTACTCATTCCGCGGCGTTTGATGGGCACACAACTTCTCTGCCGCTAGCGAGTAATAACGTAAGTCTGGATCCTGATGTTGCCGACAAGTGGGGTCGGCCTGCACTGCGCTGTACTTATATGGATCACCCTGATGACATAGCAACTATGAAGTTTTTTTATGATAAATCGCTTGAGTTGATGGAGGCTGCTGGAGCAATAAGCACTACAGGTTTCTATCCTCAAAACGGTCAGGACGGTAATGTGCATTTACTGGGAACTTGCCGCATGGGCAACGATCCGGAGAGCTCAGTAGTGAATAAATTCAACCGAGCTCATGATGTTCCGAATTTATTTATGGTTGACGGCAGTAGTATGGTGACCTCAGGGCGAGGACAGCCTACTATGACTATCATGGCACTGGCATTTCGTGCAGCTGATAACATAATTCAGGCGGCAAACCGCGGCGAACTGTAACCTCGTGAAAAACCTATTACTCAACCAAGAGCTTGCGGCTATTGATCAGCGGCGCTGCGGACACTTGCAAAGATGGATGAAGACCCGTCTTGGTTCATTAGTAATACGTCATAGGGCGTGAATCGATCTCCCATTTCCATGCCTGGGCCGCCTATAGGCATTCCTGGCACCGTTAATCCGAGCGCGTTCTCTGGCGGATTTGCTAGAAATTGGTCGATAAATTTTGCCGGTATGTGACCCTCGAACAAAAAGCCTTCTGCGCTAACAGCCGTGTGACATGAAGCCCACTCAGGTTTAATGCCAAGTTTCTCTTTAACCCCTTCTAAATCAGCGGGGTGAAAAATAGTTGAATGGTAGTTGTGTTCATCCATGTGATTAATCCAGCCTACACAGCAACCACAGGTTTCGCTTTTATAAACGTTCAGCACGACATCGTCGATAGATTGTGCGTTAAGCATCGGTGCGACTAACACTGATATGAAGCCAAGTAGGGCAGCGAAGAAACGCTGTCTCAGCACATTGTGTATTTTAATGAAGTCAAAATTCATAATTCACCTCAGGAAATTAAAAGAAAGAAGCTTTTAGATAATAGGAAGTTGCTGAGCATAGAAAGTTGCTAAAGAATAGAATAATTGCCCCAGCCTCTACGCCATCGCATTATCTGATTTTTCGGCTCTTTTGTCTATTGGGCGCGGCTTTGACCGGGAAGAGCAAAATGTAATTTTCTGGTTTATCTGGACTTTCAACAATGAGCCCGTCATGCCATGTCTTAGTCTAACAATCTGCTGCGCGCTTGAAACAAGGTTGCGAATTCTTCCTCGTTAAGAGGCAGTAAGCGATAAATGTTCTGAGCGTTGATATTGATGGATTCAGTATTAACTGATCCAGAGTCGTCGTCCCTCCAGCCGGTTGCAAAAAGCACTTGCTGTGGGCCTAACTGCCTTATTCTCAAGGTTAGCTGTTCAATCTGATTCAAGCGGCGGGTTTGCTCTTGGTCAGTTTGATCTGCGCTAGGTGCAACCACAACGCCAGCCAAGTCGAATTGCAAATTACTGGGTTCTAAGCGCCCGTCTGCAAATGCTTCGATGAACTCAGCCATGGCTCTGTCGGTGGCCTCGTCATAGCCACCGGATCCAGCAAATTGAGCAATTTGAATATCTAGCGTGGGGGCCTCGGACAAAACATTGTCAATGAATAGCTTTATATCAATGGACCCATAGTTAGAGTTTCTGGTGCGAGTGTGCAGTATTACTGGAAACTGAAGAGCTTCAAGAAACTCAAAGATGGTAGCCAGCGTGCTGATCTGAGAATTGTTACGCAGATCAATGTCGGAGTTTTCAAAATCTAAATGCAGACCCTTAAGCCCGAGTCGCTGGGCGCAGCGTTGGATTTCATCAAGCGCAAAATCTGTGAGTGGGTTAACCGAGCAAATCCCAGTCAGCCGATCAGGAGCAACTGTCATTTGTGCGGCGACATAGTCATTTTCGCGCATTGCCAAGGCGTATTGCGCGTTTGGATTTAGGTCTGGCATGCTAAATAGATGAGCGCTAGAAATGACGATAGCCTCTTCGACTCCCGCCGCATCTAGCGCGGCTAAAACATCTTCGGCTGTGATAGGGAGCAAAGTGGGATAGCTGAAGGCGGAGTCTTTTTTGCGGATTTGAAAAAGCAGGTCGGTGGCAGCCACAGATCTTAGCTGTAAATGGTGTTCAGTCTGCGGCTGAGTGGGCTGCGCAATACACGCGGCGTGACCAAATGCCAGCATCATCAGTAGAGTATGAAACAGCTTATTCATGGTTAACTATCTCGAACTTAGGCCTTGGTTGGTTTTAGCAACGCCAGCTTAGATCTCGGTAAGCCTTAAGTCGAGGTTTAAGCTCAACAAGTTTAGCGGTGCAGACTTTGGCAGTTAGGGCAATGCATGGCTTTTTTGCGGTTTTGCATAGGATGCTGCCAGTTAAATAAGCTATTAATCAGTTCCTAAGGCTACAAATTCAGCCCGAGGATGTCAAAACTCCTATCAGTTCCATTGATACGCTGCGCGGCTTTGTATTGCTTGGCATTTTGCTGATCAATACTCTCGGCTTTGCCTTTCCCTTTGCTGCGTATTTTAATCCGTTGTTTGATGATGCCACCCATGGCATAAATTTCCTTGCTCATGGCTTTATGGAGCTATTTGCCGGAGGCGCAATGCGCACCTTATTCTCTGTGCTGTTCGGTGCTGGGTTATTGCTTTTTGTTGCTAAGCCGGATGCTTCTGAATTTAAAGTGAAATAGCTATTTTGTCGCCGAACTGTACTATTAATTGAGCTTGGGGTTATTGATGCTTACCTTTTTCTATGGGTGGGTGACATCCTATTTGTATACGCAGCTGGGTTGCTGCTTTACTTATTCCAGAATTCATCGCCAGTTAAATTGGCCGCGTCAGGACTCTTTCTGTTGGCCTGTCTTACCCTGCTCCATAGCGTTGTCAGCTTTGAAGCAAAAGAATCACGTCAAAATGTTAGGGTTAACGAGGTTCTTCCTGAGGGGTGTCAGAGGTTGAAGCACAGCTTGGGATAATGGCGCAGTTGGAAACTTTTCTTAGCGATCAGGTTGTCTCGCCGAAGCAAATCGCCGGTGAGCTTGGCCAGCGTAAGTAAGGGTATTGGGCGAATGTAGTAAGTCAGCCGCCGATTACGCTTTTACTGCAAATTTTGGAGCTTTTTTTTGGCAGTCTCTGGGACGCATTAGTCATGATGAAGGGGCGAATTATCAATGCGCAGCGCTCGACTCGATTTTACAGCGGGCTTTGTGCTGGCGGATCTATCGCTGGGCTTGGCGTAAATACCTATGAAGTTTTTCAATTAAAGGCCAGTGGTTTCGGAATATATTGGTCATGATCCTTTGGCATGATCTACGAAATCGGATCACTGTTTATGGCATTGGGTTACATCGACGCTATTATGCTCAGTTGTAAGCATCAAGCCCTGTGCTCTGCGCAGAGCGTGCTGACCGCCATCGGCAAAATGACGCTTACCAATTGTGTATCCACTGGATTATTTGCAATAGTATTTTCACGGGTTTTGGGCTGGCTCTGGCGGGTGAGCTTGAACGGTCTGAAATTCACCCTATTGTTGTTGGCATTTGGAGCTTTCAGCAGTGTTTGACTCGTGGTGGCCTCAGAAATTCAAGTTTGGTCCAGCGCAGTGGCTCTGGCGTAGTGATACTCAAGGGAAAAGACAATTGCTGAAAAAGTGAGATAACTGGGATATGAATCTGAGCTGTTGAATTAGAACTGCAGCAAGCGCTAGCTTTAATTAATTTGAGTTAAATCGGCCAATCACCTATCATCCAAATGGCGTCGCGGCTTGATTAAGCCTGTTCAGCTACCTCTTAATTCACTCTCGCGAGATTTATCCGTAGAGATAGAAAGTCTTTTGAAGTCCTCAACCTATTTCTTTCATATCCTTGGGCTGTTTGGTTTGCCCTAAGGTTGGATAATTGCTTTGTTACAAGCTCGACTACACTACAATAAAGACACTCTGATTGAGCTTATGAAAATCGCGTTGCCTATGGTGGTATCTCAAGGCACCTTCGCGGTGATGATTTTTACTGACCGCTATTTTATGTCGCAGATTGACCCTATACACATGGCGGCAGCGCTTGGCGGGGGTGTGGCGGCTTTTTTCTCGTTCTGCTTTTTCTCAGGGGTTTTATCGTACTCTAACGCCATGGCCGCGCAGTATTTAGGCGCTGGCGAAAAAGCGAAGTGTCCTAAGGTGGTGACTCAGGGCATGGTCATGATTGTTTTCAGCATACCGATACTTGCACTGGTGACGTATCTTGTCGGCGGAATTTTCTCAGCCATGGGGCATCAGCCTGAGCAAGTTGAATTGGAACGTACCTACTACATTTTATTAATGGTGGGCGCGGTTGTAACCTTAGCCAAAATTTGTGTCTCTTCTTACTTTGCAGGAATTGGGCGGTCGAAGATTGTTATGATCTGCGATGTCTGTGGCCTGATCGTGAACGTCCCTCTATGCTATGCCATGGTTTTTGGAAAATATGGGTTTCCAGAAATGGGTATTGCTGGCGCGGCAGTGTCGACAATTATCGCAACTCTGTTCGCTTTTGTTTTATTCGTGTTTTTTTACTTTAAGAAAGAGCATCGAGTTGCCTTCCACGTGCTTGAGTCATTTACTATGGATTGGGGCATTCTGCGGCGTTTCACCCGGTTAGGTTTTCCTTCCGGGTTGGAATTATTTTTAAATGTCGCGGCATTCAACTTGTTTCTGCTCATGTTTCAATCTTACGGCATCGTGCAAGGAGCCTCTGCGGCAATCGTATTTAACTGGGACGTGCTGTCTTTTATACCCATGATGGGGCTCAATATCGGTGTCATCAGTTTAATCGGCAGGTTTGTCGGTGCTCGCGACATGGAGAGAACCGATGAGGTGATTTCAGCCGGCTTTATACTTGGCTTGTCTTATAGCGCGGTGCTTGCCTTTTTGTACGTGACATTTCGCTATGCCTTAGTGGATGTGTTTGAGCCGCCAGTAGGCGATTTTTCTGAAATTCGAGAGCTCTCTGCATTCATGATGATAGGCCTGTCTACTTATGCGATGGCCGACGCCATAATCCTTGTTTCGGGCGGAGTGCTTCGGGGCGCCGGGGACACCCGCTGGCTTATGACCGCTTCAGTGTCATTGCATTGGGCCATGCTAGTGGCGCAGTACTTTATTATTAACGTCTTCGAATACGGGCCTAGAGCATCTTGGATGGCTTTTGTTGTAATGCTTCTACTGATTGCTCTTGTCTATGGCTTGAGGCTTTGGGGAGGGCGCTGGCGCGACCCTGAGGCGCTAAGCAGAGCCATGGCTGAATAGACTCTTTCAAATTGCTTTGCTTCGGTGAGTTTTGAGCAAGCGCCGCTTTATTATATCTTTGTTGTGGTTCGTCTAATTCTTGGCCGGAGTTCATGGCCGGCACCCTTTATTAGTAATTTTCATCGTGCAAGGCGCGTTGGTTGCTTGCAGCATCGGCGGTATAAAGGTAGCCTGATATTACCTATACAAAGCTCTTGGATGAGTTAACTATGTCGAAAAATCCTCTTCAACGACGTTTTTATCCGGTCGTTTTATTGCTGCTGAGCTTGGTGTGCAATGATGTATCTGCTCAAACAGAATATTCTAGCGGGCTGCTGGACACGAAAAGAAATTTTTCTCAAGGTTTGGCAAAGGCTCTCGCACAGCCTTTTAACGGTGTTGTTACAAGCGAAGGAAAGCAGGCAGGGCTTTTTCCTGTTTTTTCTACCGGGGTCTCCACTGAGCCGCTTGTTGACGCGGCTAGTGCTTTTTTGAGAAGCCTTTCTAGTATTCATCTGGCCAAGGTACAGTTTGCAATCGACGACCCTGAATGGCGAAATTGGTCCAACGTGGATGTTGGAATATTCCCTCGCTATGGCCTTAGTTTAGAAGAAATGAGCGACCCACAGAAAGCGGCGGCTTGGCAGTTAATCACTAGCTCACTCAGTGTTAAAGGCGTTGAAAATGTTCGTAATATTATGAAGACAGAGCAGCGTCTGCTGGAGATCAATAATGAGCCTATTCGCTATGGCGAAGAAAAATATTACATTACGCTAATGGGTATTCCGGGTGCTGAAGAGCCTTGGGGTTGGCAACTTGATGGGCATCATTTGGTTATCAATTTTTTTGTGCTTGGGGACCAAGTTGTAATGACTCCAGCTTTTTGGGGCGGTGAGCCGGTATCAATCGAAGCTGGGCGCTATGCCGGAAGCACGATAATGCAAGAAGAGCAGTCTTTTGGTTTAGCTTTTATGCAAAATTTGAGCGGCCAGCAGAGGCAGCAAGCAACGCTCGATTCCCAAAAGCTTGGCAATAATCAGTTGGCAGCAGCAAATCAAGATAATCTAGTGCTCGATTATGCTGGGATTAAGGCAAGTGATTTAAGCAGTGTGCAACGCTTAGATTTGCTTACGTTAATCGAGGTCTATATTGGTAATATGACAAATGCTCACGCTGAGGTGACTCTGGAGCAGATAGCTAGTCATTTGGATGACACCTATTTTTCATGGATAGGTGATGCCGCAGTCGACTCAGTGTTTTATTACCGCATCCATAGTCCGGTTATTTTGATTGAGTTTGACCATCAAAACCCCGTAGGCACTCCAGTTAAAAATCAAGCGGGCAGGCCGAGCCGCGATCATATTCATACCATTGTGCGCACGCCAAACGGCAATGACTATGGAAAAGATTTGCTTGCGCAGCATCTGAGTAGACACCCTCATTAGGCCTGAGCCATCGTGACGAAATAATGTTATCGCAATAATAAAAGACTTTCCTCCGACATCTTCCAGTTGACACCTATACTCCTCCTGCTTTTAGTTACGGTAGTGCAAGGACGAAAGTACCTATCCGCTCTAGACGTGTTTCAAAAAGATTTAGATCGCGGTTGTAAACGTCGCATTCTCCGTTAAAAAAGATAGCGCCGTTGTTAGCGTTGGTAAAATCCTGGTTGAGCCGATAGCGCGCGTTGCCATCCACTGTTTCTATGAGTTCTAACACCCCACCTAACGTGTCTTTGTAGCGGCAGACCGCGCCATATATACCAGGTTCAGATACAACTAGCCTTCTTACAATCTCTTGACCTAAAATATCTAGATCAGCATCGTCGAAAATTCGCAGTTTGTCGGTGATCAAATTCAACACAGCATCGGATTGGTAACCGGCACGAGTATAGCTGCGCGAGCTGGCGCTAGTGACACTGAAACTAATTGGGTTAACGGTCAGGTTGGCCTGTAATTCAAGCGTAAAATAGGTGTCTCTAAACAGCGCCGCATCGGAATCGAGCTGTACAGATGATGTTTGATAAACAGCGCTGCCACCATCGCTTGAAAGGGTGAGAAGGTCGAGGCAACTTGCAGGTACCTCAGCTAGAGCCCGCAGATTACTGCCGAGGGTAAGTGTGTCTGCCGCCGCGACTAAATTGATAGAAAAGGCAGGCGCGAGTCCGGCGACCTGTGCGCCAGAGGCATCAACCAAGCGCAAACAAGGTACGCGCAATGTGGCATCGTCAGTGTCCCATATGCTGCGGCGCAGATTTGTCCAATCATCGCTTGTTTGAGCATTCAAATTAACGTTCGCGCACAGTGTTAAAACAACTACAAATAACATGCTTATTTTTAGCTGGGTTGTGCCGCTTTGTGCAAATTCTGTTATCAATTGTTTAGCCTTTATTTTTATTATCATCGGAATTTTTTGGCGTGTTTACTTAGAGACTGTCCGGCTGCTCTTGCTCTTTCAATCACTAATCTTGCCACTATTTTATTATTTAACTATTAACCTCTGAGCCATTAACTTCTGAGCCATTAACCACTCAGCTGAAAAGTCTCTATGTGGAAATCAATGTCGTTAAAACAAATTTCGCAGTAATAATTCGGTACTTTTAACCGGTCAAATACAAACTAACAAGGTTCGGTTAAAGGTGCAATCTGTGCCACTTGGAAAAGCATATAGAGGATATTCATAGTAAAGATAATAGGTAACAAGCTAAGGGGGTCAATGTGGCCAGAGCCAGAGCCAGAGCCAGAGCCAGAGCAAGGATAAGAGTCGAAGTAAAATTTCTGACGTTAAAGCAGGCAAAAAAAGGGCCCCCGAAGGAACCCTTAATTTGCTGCTTCATCAGGCTGTAGAAGTAAAACTCCTGCATCCCAAATCATGAACAACGTTTACAGCTCGAAGTTGACTCGAGCATAGACTACCCGACCCAACGGGTCTTGCATCTCGCCAACCACACCGGCGAACATGCCAGTCTTTTGAGCTTGACGGTCGAATAGGTTACGAGCACCTACTGTGATCGCGCCATTGCCGCCTAGAAACTCGACATCTCTGTATGTGTAGAATGCATCTACATCAGTCCAGGCTCGAATTGTGTCGACATCACGCCAGTTGTTGTTTGGCGCAAATTGCAGAAAGCTAAATGGGTTAGCATCGAAGACAACTTCATCAACGTGACGAGTAATTATGCTCGCTGCATGCTGGCCCCTGTTCCAACCTAAAGTCAGGTTAGCTTTGTATTCAGGTAATGCAGGAACACCACCGATGGTGCCATTCTGATTGCCAACGGCTTCAGATACAGGGTTTAATGAATCTAACTGATACTCATAAGAGTGGTAGTAAGACGCATCCAACGCAACTCTGAAGGTACCCCAGTCGCGAACATCCGTTGTATAAGCCATACGGAAATCAGACGCTGAAACTTTAATGCTTGACGCATTTTCGTCACTTCGAATGATGGTGTTGATCTTAGTTAGATCGCCAGCGCTGCGAATAATACGCGGATCAGACGACGGATTGGCTACCCAAGAGGTAAGTAGCTCAATGCTTGGATCACCAGGGCCGGCAAAACCGGTAGCATTCTGGAACGCACCAAAGTCTCGGCGCAGTACATCTTCAGTAGACTGTTGAACGATACGGTTTATAAAGTCTGTTTCGTTCCAAGTGTAGCTGATAGTCAAGCCATCAATTGGCGTCAGATCAAAACCAAATGAGGTGTTTTCTGCGCTTTCAGGTACCAGATTCGGATTACCTTCAATACAAGTTGCAACGAAGGCGTTAAAGGTACTGAAAGGATCGTCTACCGCAGTCAGGCCACAGTTCTGTGGTTGGCCGAGCTGACCTAAGGTTGGCGCAATAAAAGACTCGCCCCAAGTCGCGCGCATTCCTAACCATTCAGTGGGCTGATAAACTAAGCCTAGCTTAGGATCGGTGGACGCCTGACCAGTAGAAAAGCTTTCGTTTCTAAGCGCCGCTGACAGTTCAAGGTTATCGAGAAGTGGAATGGCAAGTTCTAGGAACCAGGCATTGACTTCACGGCTAGCACCAAAAGGCAGCACTTGCGCACCAATAAACTGATCGCCTGAAATGATATTGGCAGGTGGCGTTTGTTGGAACGACTCTTCACGACGTTGGTAACCGAATGCAGCACCAATTGGGCCGCCTGGTAATTCGAAATCACCCAGAGGCACTGTGCCATTGAGGATCATGTCGAAAGTTTGCAGCTCGTTGCGGTTAGATTCGCGAAAGCTAGTTGCGATCTGATCCATGATCGGCTGGCCATTTACAACGCTGCCGCCGTTGGCGTTGGCGTTAGGTGCAAATGGATTAAAACAGGCATCACGGTCGTTTAAAACATCGCAGTTTAGGCCTTGAGCTATCGCGCCGAAGCTTAGAGTCTGTGAGGAGATGTCTTGGTCTCTTGATTCCATCCAAGTATAAAAGGCTGTGCCCTCCCAATCGTCAAGGTAAGGTACGGTGAAGTCGGCTGTGAAAGTAAATCTGAGATCACGGTCATCTCCTTCGTCTTGCATCGAGCCATCAGAATTATGGCTATCAGACAGTGTGTGAGACTTGCCAATTGGACGCCAGCCGTTAGGATTTACATCTTCGTAAAAAGGGATGCCAGCAGGATTTAGCATCACAAGATTGTTGGCGTCGCGATCTGGGATGCCATCACCGTTGGCATCCATTGCAAATAGCTCAGCGCCGAGGGAATTAACCGCGCGGAACGGGTTGCCCGGTAATTCTCCACGAGCCGTCGGTAATTCAGTATCACGGCCACCAGGGTTAGAGGTTGAAGAGCGGCCATTTTCTAATTGCCTAGAGTAGTTAACTTGAGTAGATAAGGTCAAGTCGTCGTTCACTTCCCAAGTCAGATTTGAATAGACGTTGGTGTTTTTGTTTGGCTCACGATAATCTCGAGTATCTCCAAACTCATACCAACAGCGGCCGAACAGTTGAAAGCCGTTAGGGCTTGCAAGGTTGGTGCCGAGCGGATCACGAGTTGTTCCGCACCCTGGATCTCCCTGCCGAGCGGTAGCACCCGTTAGCGCACCGTTTTCATCACGCAGTGGCACATTCCAGTTGCCTGGGTTGGCTGTACCTGAGACTGTCAGGCCAGCAGACGCTAGCTCGGGACGGTCGGTCCAGCGCAGGCGACCTACATCGCGGAATGAGCCGGCCATTACAAAGTCTAGACCTGGTGCTATTTCTGTACCAAACAACATGGATATTGATGAGTCATCGAAATCGCTGTCTTGGTCTTGTTCATTGAATAATTCTACTTTAAATCCGTCATACTGTTTAATTGGGATAAAGTTAACAACACCCGCGACGGCTTGAGAGCCGTAAAGAGCAGCGGCGCCGTCTACAACGATATCCAGTCTTTCGATAGCGATGCTTGGCATTAAGCGGATAACGTTATTAGTAGGAACTCGCTTGCCGTCCATCAACGTCAGTGTGGCCGACGCGCCTAGGCCGCGTAAATCTACCGAAGAAGAGTTGCCGCTTGTGCCTTGAATAGTGTCGGTGCTTGCTGAAGCTGCGCCGTTAACGAAAGTAAGGTTTTGGATAACCTCACCCATATTGATAGTGCCTTGTGCTTCGAGATCAGCTGCCGTTAGCTGAGTAACGTTAGAGGCTTGTGTAAAACCTTCACTGCGGCGGATAAACGATCCGGTAACTACGACTTCTTCAATCCCTTCATCTTGCGCAAGGGATGCCCCAGAAAGGGGCAGAAGCGACATGGCAACTGCTGTGCACAGCAAGTGCTTCTTGTGTGGAATTCTAAACTGCATAGATTCTCTCTCCAAATTATTGCTTTTAAAATTATTACTAAAATTAAGCTTTATTCTAATTATTGGCGCTCTTGCAGCTATGCAGACATCAGAGCCAGCCGACAGAATAGATGGTTCACGGCTGGCTGACAAGACTTAAGATCGCCTTAATTTTTCCGGAGTCAATCTGTTTAATTCAGATATCTTAAGGCGTTGGAATGTAGGCGTGAAAGTGTTTCTATTGGTATCGCTTTTTGGTGCGTTTGCAAATAACCGCATTATTTTGATGCGTTTAGAGCAAGCGTTCGATAGGTTTTGGGCCAAATAAAAAAGGCAAAAATTAGAAAACTGTGCAGACTAAGCGCTCAGTTTTCTAGTGCGCAACCCTATATTCGTGAAAACTTGAAGGATAAAGCGAGTTGTCCTCGCTCGGTGCAGCTTGGACTTCTTTTGCTTAGCCAACGCTGGCTTGCAGGGCTTTACTTTGGGAGTCTCAGCTTTTTTGATTGATTGCTTTAAATGAGGATGTTGTGGCTAAGCAAAATATGAAGGTTATAAGCAGGGTAGAGAAACGACAAGGAGAGGTTAAAAAAACACTCATGCAATTTTCATTGGACTTCGATGGATGCTATTGCGTGTCAGTTTTAAAGCACAAGATAGCCTGGCAAACCCAGTTTTCCTAAAGGTTACAACTTTCGAATCACTCTATTAATAATTTGAATTCGTTGATAGTGCATCGACGACAAAGGCGTGGTTTGGTTTTAAACGCTTTATTGTGAAAGCTCGAGGCGAAAGTCTAGTCGGCAAGGGGGGCTGTGAGAGTAGCTCAGCAGCATTTATTCTTGCTGCTTGATTCCTTGGCGATTATCGATGATGTGTTTTATTACGCAATTAATTCGCTACGCGTTCCGGCACCCGAAAGGGTTTGATTTTGCTGTGAAGTCAATCTAACACTGGTTGATTTTATCAGGTGTAAGGACTGTTCGGGTTGGGAGTAATGGTTGTGTGAGCAAAGACGAAAAGTATTGATATATTGAAGCCGTTCAAACAGAGAAGGTTTGGTTCAGATCTATTCCACTATATTAAATTATCAAACGCAGTTGATGGCTGCTATGGGTGTATTCTAGAGAGATCTAATAAACTAATGTGATCTACTTTTCTGAATTTCTCGCTCATCGAGAGAGAAGATTGTTTAGAGATTTTGATAGTTGCTGATTAATTAAAAGATTGTTTTAAGGGAGTTGCTAGTTTGGTCGATTTTGTAAACGCTATAGACCGCATTGGGGAGTTCGAGGCGTATTGCATCATGGATACTGCTGCAGAGGTGCGGTATGACGATATTACAGAACTGGTCTCGAAGATCTTTGAGATGCCGCTGGCCATAATAACGCCTCTCTCTAAACCCATTATCCAGTTATTCCTCCGACTAAAAGCCTTAAATTAGAATCAAAAAAACCCCAGCCAAGGCCGGGGTTTTTTTGTCAGACTTTTATTCTAATGTTTAGAATTCATGTCTTAGTCTTGCGTAGAAAGTTCGCAGACGTGGATCATACAAGCTAGTTTCTAGGCCACCTAAGCTTACTAGAGGCTGTGGCTCGCGATCAAAAAGGTTAAGAGCACCTAGCTGAACACTTGTCTCGCCGTCAAAAAATGACTCGAAAGACACGCTGTACTGAAGATCCCATGTGGTGAAGCTAGCCAACTCATCAGGCGTTGGGTTAGTTACACCCAGTAGGGAAAAGAAACCACGAGTTGCTGGCGCTGGAGATGAGAACGGATCGCCATCTCTGACGTTATTTACACCATGAAGGTAGCGGCCGAAAAGCGTCACTTGGTGGTTGTTCATGTTCCAAGCTAAGCGCGCATTAGCTTTAATACGCGGAGCTGGAGGCACTGCTGCCACTCGGTTGTTACGGTTTCCTGCGCCGTTGATCACTTCACCTGTGAAGCTGGTGTAATCGTAGGCATGGATATAGGTTGCATCAACACCAACGTTAAACCGGCCGTAGTCACCGCCGATAAATGGGATCTGAGTACCGTCAAAGCCATAGTTGATTGACGTATCAAAACCTTCCCATTCCATGCTCTGAGCATTTAGCTGGTCGGTAGTGACAAGTTCCAAAAGACGTCCGGGGTTCGGGCTACGAAGAATGCCAGGATTGTTAAGTCCTGCTACTTCAAACGCTGCTAAGCCGGCCTGTGTAAGAGGAAATCCGTTTGCTGTAGCTACAGCTGCTTCTGCATCCAATACTTCTTGAGAAGCTGGACGAATGATTCTGTCTGAGAATTCGAAAAGTTTATAATCGATTGTAAATGTCAGATCATTGTCCAAGAAGGATAGTGTCGCACCAATATTCCAGATATCAGCTTGTTCAGGCTGCAGAGTAGGTGTGCCACCTGTAGTTCTGGAAGTAAATTCAGAGCTACCAGTGAAAGGATCTGTAGTTTGAGACAGACCTTGCAAAGTAGGCGCGTTATACAGCTGAGTCAGGCTAGGGGCAATAAATGAGCTGTTAAAAGACGCTCGTAGTGTCGCATAGTCAGTGGGTGTGTAGTTAAAGCCAACACTGTAGGTGGTCTGATCAAGATCATTGACTGAATCGTCGTCAACCGACTCATCACGAACCGACACATCCATCAATAGGTTGTTCATAAGAGGAAGCGAAAGTTCAGCAAAAATCGCTGTGGTCTGACGATCTTGAGTGTAATCAGGCGTACCTACACCAATCCAGAGATCAAGCGCATTTGAGACAGAATTGGCATCCAGATCATAGGTCTCATCTCGAATTTGTAGGCCGAACGCTGACTTAACCACGCCGGCAGGCATCTCAAAAAGATCGCCAGTTATTACAGACTCGAAAACCTGCAAGGTCTCGACGATACGGTTGTCTGCTTCAAACGCCACTTGGTCATAGACCGAAATGTCGTTGATTTGATTTGGATCAGTCTGACGATTGCCGCCGCTACAGTCTCTGTTCACACACGCAAAATTCTGAGTTGCAAAAGGATTGAAGAAGGCGTTACGAGAGCCAGCAGTCGCTACGTCTCGGACCAAAAGATTGCCATTGAAACCCTGATTTATTGCCGACAGAGACTCCCCTACACCGCCGCCTTCGAATTCGCGGCGATTGAAGAGATAGCTGGCCATACCGGACCAATTGTCGTTGATATCAAAATTTAGCTGCTGAACAATTCTAAATGTATTGAATTCAGCTTCAGCGGCACCGTTACTAGTGCGATCAGAGTTTTGACGTGATGCGCCAGCAAACGGATAGCCCAATGGACGCCAATCGGAGATTAGAACGTCTTCATTGAATGGAATGCCTGTAGCTGGGTCGGTGCCGGCAACAAGAACGTCGTCGAAACCGTTGTTATCCAAATCGACTCCCATGTTGCGGTCTGGAATTCCATCACCGTTTAAGTCCTGTGCGTAGAGCAGCAAGTCGCCACCGTTTGCTTCAAACCTGCCATCGGTGTCCGCATCATAAAATGCTCGGAACGGGTTGCCAGGGTTAATGCCAGGAACTGCCGTCAGTTCAGGAATACGCCCGCCCGGATTTGACGGTGAGCCACGAGAAGTTACAGTATTGGTCGAGAACATGACCTCGCCTTCATAACTCAGGCGGTCAGAAATTTCATAATCGAAAAGTACTGCGCTGGTGAAGGTATCTTGCGCGTCCATCAAGTCAAAGTTTGCACCAAACTCCCAGCGACAGCTGCCTACTAGCTGTCCTTGACGAGATGCTAATACGCCAGCAGCTTTGCGTTCTGCGGGTGTACCGCCAGCGAAATCATTGTTAAGTCCACAGCCCGGATCGGGGCGTCCGGTGACGCTAGTGATCGCGCCCGCAATGTCTCTATTGGCAACTCGGAAGTCACCCGGCCAGCTTGTGCTTGAGTATGATGCTGCGCCATTGGTGAACTGAGGTCGCTCAGCAAAGTTAAGTGCGCTTTTGCGGCGTACTTCGGCGCCGAATACAATGCCGCCACGATCGCCCTGCAGGCCTGCCATGAAGTTAAAGGAATTCTCATACCAATCGTCAGCTTCGTTACCGCCAACTTGAAAAGCAAAACCTTCGTATTTTGATTTAGGGACGACGTTAAATACGCCGCCTACTGCATCAGTACCGTATATAGTCGCGCCACCGGCGGTTAAGCTGTCGGTGCGCTGAATCATAATTTGCGGGTAGAGATTGGCTAGGTTTGTGTTTAGGGTTCTGCGACCGTTAAGTAGGGTAAGAGTCGCGCCCTCTCCTAAGCCGCGAAAGTTAGCTCCTTGAAGGCCGGCTGACTGTCCGTTCGTTGCCAAAACGTTACTTACCGATTCAACGCCATAGTTGAACGTTGAGTTACGTAAGACTTCACCAAGGTTTGGTGTGCCTTGCTCTAGTAACGACTGTTCTGTCATAACTTGAACTGGCGTGGTTGTGTTGAATGAGTCGCGGGTGATGAATGAGCCCGTGACTATTACTTCTTCGATTTGATCTTGAGCCAGTGACAAACTGGACAAGGGTAGAAGCGATAAGGTTATCGCCGTGCAAAGCAAACTTCTATTATGTGGAATGCGATACTGCATAGATTCTCTCCAAATATTGCTTTTCTATTATTAAAATATGCTTAATTTTACGTGTTCAGGCTACTTGCCGCTAAGCAGACTTCTCAGCCTGACGCGGGAGAATAGAGGGTTAAAGCGATTATGACAAGATCTGTAACATTGCATTTTCAGAGGGGGTGATGGTTAAAAAACGAACAGCGGAATGAGGGGTAGAGAAAAGTGTTTCTATTAGTACCACTTAGTACCACTTTGTTGGTGCGTTCTGAGGGAATCACTATTTTTAGGGGTTAAATATCGAGCGCTTGCTCGATATCGGCTCCAATACTCGGTTTTTTCGTCACTGCGGATACTCCTAAAAATAAGATCAATGACGTAATAAATGCGACTAGACCCCCGCTTATGCCGTAAGGCAACGAAATTCCTGCTAGTTGCACTGAAAAATTAATGACCAAAGCAGAGATAATTGCCGAGATCGCCCCTGGCACAGTTGCCCCTTTCCAGTTCAGGCCTATAGCCACTACCGGGAATATGGAGGCGGCAAAAGTGGCCCAGCCAAACGCGCCGAGCAAGGCAACTAAGGTGGCATCAAGATAGTACGAATAAAGGGCAAAGCTCGCGGCTACTGAGGCAAGTAGAACTGTGACGACTCGAGCCCAAAACAGTTCATTTTCAATGCTCTTGCCATTAATTGCTTTTGGAATGTCATGAATGATTGCCGCTGTTCCAATATTAAGAAAGGCGTCGGAGGTAGACATTATTGCCGCGAACAGTCCAGCAAAAACAACACCTGCCAATAACGGATTAGCGAATATCGAAAGGAAAACCGAGGCGGCATCATCGGGAGCCTGCAGGGGGTCAATGACTCCATCAATGACGGCTGCGCGCATAATGATACCAATTGAAATCCAAAGTAGAGCAGCCATTACATAGCCGAACAAAGACATGGGAAAGATTGTTCGATTGTCCGCCATTTCCTTATTCATCATCATTTTGGTGATTAGGTGAGGCTGTCCAGCTAGGCCAAGCCCGAACACGAAAAACCAGCCTAAGGATGCCATGATTCCGGCTGCACCAAATGGCATTATTGCTTCAGAATCGTCGGCCAGTATTATAGAGGTTGCTTCTTGCATCCCACCGTCAAAAACCGCGGTTGCAGTAATAAGGATAAGCCCTCCAGCCACGACCATAATTGTGCCTTGAACGACGTCTGTATAGACCGATGCGATAATGCCGCCAGTTACGCAGTAAAAAATTAGCACAGCTGACGAGATGACAACGCAGCTCACCAAGCTTATTTCCGCGAACATTGCAGTTCCTGATAAAATCGCTTGCATGACCACTGCCATGGCGAGTATCTGGGTGGCCAAATAGCCCATAACCCCTAGCACTATCGTGATAGCCATTAGGAAGCGCACTACCTCGCTGTTATATCTTGCCGCTACTATGTCGGGCAGAGAAATACAGTCTCTCAACTCTGCGATCATTCGAATACGTTTTGCCACTAAGAAAAAACCGATGGCATAGCCTGACGAAGAGATCACCACCATCCAGAATGAACTCACTCCTATGGAATAGACCAAGCCAGGGCCACCAACAAAACCGAATCCACTTAACGTGCTGGAAAAGAGTGCTAGTGATACAACAATAGGACCTAAGCTGCGTCCGGCCATGAAGAAGTCACTGGAGTTTTTCGTCCGACGCATGGCCCAGATGCCAGTGACGATGCAAAAAGCCATGTAGAGAAACACTGCACCTAGGATAATTTCCTGTCTATAAGCTTCCATGAAAAACGTCCTAGCGGTGAGTCGTTGATTT
>Ga0208413_1000193_pt1 | contig 53179 bp, 49 predicted proteins | sample AntAceMetag02UKD_FD_184761 | JGI IMG/M metagenome (GOLD analysis project Ga0208413, IMG submission 184761) | Saline lake microbial communities from Ace Lake, Antarctica - Antarctic Ace Lake Metagenome 02UKD (SPAdes) (version 2) | ecosystem: Environmental > Aquatic > Non-marine Saline and...
GAGATGCGCACACCGCGATCTCCCACAATTCCTAAGTCATCCCAGGCCTGATGCCAAAAGTCATCAGGGTGCTGGATGGACCAGGCATGAAGTTCACGAAAGGACTGCAGACCACGCTTGGCGATCGCCTCGTCCATCAACATGGGCACATGCTATCCGGATGCCACCAGGGCTGCGTGTTCACCGCTGATTAGGCCAGATAGGGAAGCCTGGGGTCGGTGCCTTCTGCCTCCCAGGTGTCCCTGATCCACACATGTTGTGGGTCATCTGTGGTTTTCCAGGTCCGGTCAGGGTCAGGCCCCGCCATGACATTCATGAAGTAGAGGTCATAACCGGGCATGGCGGCTGCGGGGCCGTGGAAACCATAGGGAACCAACACCACGTCGCCGTAATGAATTTCCAGCAGTTCATCAAATTCGCGTTCGTCGGAGCTGTAACCCCGGAAATAGGCGAGCGGGTGGGTTTCCCCAGACGGCTGATAGGCGCGGTCGCACGCGACCTCGAAGTAGTACACCTCTTCGAGGTTTGATTCGACACCGGGAATATAGGTGTCGTGTTTGTGCGTGGGAATTCCGGACCAGTTTCCGGCAGGAACCAGGACTTCCACCGCAATCATGCGGTCGGCATCAAGATGTTCCTCGCCACCAAAGTCGTGAATTTGGCGCGTAGATCGACCACCACCGCGCAGGAGGCGGGGAACATCGGCGGCTTTTCGCAACTGAACAGGTTTGGCCACGCTAGCCACAGCCTCCACCACCATGACGCGACCGTGAGGTCGGATCACAATATCCGTGTTGATCGGCAGGTACAGGTAATCGACAGCCCCGTGGAAGACCGATTCCCGGCCACTAATCTCCACTGTTTCCGCGGTGTCAGAGCCCGCCAGCGTGTACGTCACTTCTGCCCCGGCACCTTTCAGCACATAAATCACCCGTTCGATACCGTCTGGAGCAATCTCAAACCGGGCGGCATCCACCGAGTCGGCAATGCGCATTCCGGTGTGCTTCCACCCGGGGAGTTCGGCATCCACCACCGTTTCCCACGGTCCGCGCCGGAGTGTGCCTCGAGGATAGAACCACTGGGTCATGACGCCACCGCTTCGGCCGCAGCGGACCGCAAAAACTCAACACTGGTGGCGGCATCCAGGATGGGGCCACCCTTTTCAACGGGTTCTTCGGTCATCACCAGGTCTTGTTCCAGGACAAACCATCCCCGGTAGCCCTGGGACACGAGGGCCTTGATGATGCCTTTAACATCGACGTCACCACCCCCGAGTGGTGCATACAGGCCCTCGACGACAGCGTCGTAGTAGGACAGCTCGCCATCCCTGACTTTCTGGGCCACCGATAGGTGCACATCTTTGAAATGCACGTGACCTACCCGGTCGCCATGATTACGGGCAAAATCCACCGGGTCTGTTCCGCCAATCCACATGTGGCCGGTGTCCAGGCAGAACGGGATTGTGGTGCGCGCGAGCACCTGCTGAACCTCAGCCCAGGTTTCCACCATGGTGCCGGCGTGAGGGTGGATGACGGCGGTCACCCCAACTTCTGCTGCGCGCGCCTCGATTGCTGCCAAGTTTTTCGCCATGGTGTCCCAGTGGGCTTCCGTCATTTCCGGTTTTGCTGCGTCGTAGCCTTCCAGGCCGGTTTGTGCTGCCAGGACAAGCACTTCTGCGCCGGCCGCCACATACGCTTCCAGCTCGGTATTAATCGCTGGCATCGGGTCAACGTCGGGGTCATGCAGGACCACGGGGACAAAACCGCCGACCGCTTTCATGTTGTGCCGGGCCAACGTCGCTTTTCGCCCTTCGGCATCTTCGGGAAGAAAACCCAGCGGTCCAAATTCTGTTGCCTCAAGACCCAGTGATGCCATCTCGTTGAGGACGCGGTCAGGCCCCATTTGGTGGCCCCAACCGGGAACTTCACACACACCCCAGGAAATGGGGGCGGCAGCGATACGAACACGTGACATGGTGGTCTCCATTCTAAGGATGTCTAAGGGGCAGCCTGGTGGGCTGGTTTCCGGCCTGACAGGACATCAGCGACGCCAAGCGCTGCTTGCCGGAAAGTTTCTGCTGTGCTCTGGGTGGTGAGACCCATCACGTGGGGGGAGAGGATCACCTGCGGGTGATCAAAAAGTGGGTGGGGCGCTGGGGGCTCTGCATCAAAAACGTCGAGGCCAACTCCGCCAAGGTGACCCACGTTTAGCCCCCAGAGCGCTGCATCCAGGTCGAGTACTTCACCCCGCGCTAGGTTCACGAGAATTGTGCCGGGTTGGAAGGTAGAAATGAGTTCACGGTTGATAAGCCCCGCCGTTTCCGGGGTCGCTGGCAAATGAACGGTGATGTGGGAAGCGGTCGCCACCGCTTCTTCCAAGGTGGCCGCCAGGGGGATGTCCGCGGAGTCAACGTAGGGGTCGTAGGCGAGGCAGGACATACCAAAGGCCCCGGCTAAGCCGGCAACCCGCCGACCGATTCGACCGTATCCGAGAATCGCGAGTGTCCCTCCGGCCAGGTCGTCCACCGTGACGGAGGCGCGTTCGCTCCACCGTCCCTCCCGCACCAGAGCGGTGAGTGGGGTCAGAGACTTCGTCAGCGCCAACAGGTGCGCCAGGGAACCTTCGGCAACCGCGGCGGTGTTTGATCCGGGGGTGATGACGACGGGGATGCCCCGCCGTGCAGCCTCGCTGAGATCCACACGCTCGGTACCGACCCCGGTGCGGGCGAGCACTTTCAGCTGGGGCATTTGCGCAAAGAGCCCCTGGTCCACGTTCACGTGGGCTCGCACAATGGCCCCAACAGCGTGGGCAAGGTCGCTAGCCTCAGGCTCTCTCACGAAGCGCGCGACCCCCTCGAGCGCAGGGTTCACGCTGGAGGGATCAACATCGCCAAGGCCCACCACAATCGGCAACGCGTCAGAGTTGTGTGCCATGGTGCCTGCCTACGCCTCGGGGGGATGTGTCGTGAGGGCGGCAACCTGATCGCTGAGCCCCCGTCGCAGTGCCAGCGCATCGGAGCCCAGCGCTAAGAAATCAACACCGTACGCCTGCATTGAGGGAATCCTCTGGGGGTCAGAAATGAGCGAGCCTACGGATACTCCGGCAGTCTTAGCCGCCGCCACCGCCCGGGTGAAGCCCGCCACAAAGGTGGGGTGATCAAAATCTTCGGGGACACCCAACGCGAAAGAGAGGTCGAGTGGGCCAATAAACAGCGAATCCACCCCGGGCAGTGCGGCAATAGCCTCAACGCTGTCGAGGGCACCCTGAGTTTCGATCTGAATCATGCAGACCCCTCGGGCGGTGGAGCTGGCAGAGTAGCGTGCCCAACCGGCGCTGCGGGTGTAGGAGGCAACCCCCCGCTGTCCTGTTGGCGGGTAGTCACAGTATGTGGTGACTTCGCGGGCGTGGTCGAGTGATTCAATCCGGGGGAGCATGACGCCTCCCACACCTTGATCCAGAACCCACCCCACAACCGCGCGTTCGGGTTGTGGTACTCGCACGATCAGACCAATACCGGCGGCGTTGGCCGCCTGGACATTCTGACCCACATGCTCCAGCGTGCTGCCGCCGTGTTCCAAATCCAGCACCACCCAGTCGCACCCGGCAAGAGCTGCCACTTCAATCGCGGTGGGACTCGCTAAGCCCAGAAAGGTTCCGGGGCTCAACTCTGCTCCGCCAAGGGCTTTGCGGAGCCTCTCTACCGCCGGCGCGTTATTCATCCGTGCCACTTCTGAGTGGCCAGACCGGCTTCATACTCTTCGCGTTTCTCGGTGATCCAAGGTTGGGTGAAGACTTCAGCGGGAGCCACATCCCACCATACTTCGGAACTGGGAAGGTTTGCGTGGGGGATTGTGGGCACCACAATCACGACGGGGCCGTCGTGATCTCGGGCTTCTACCAGGGCGGCGCGAACCTCCGTCGCCGAAACCGGGCGGAGAGCTTTCGCTCCCATACCTTCCGCCATTTTCACAATATCGATGTCAAGGTAGTCGCCTTCTAAACGTCCGGGACTGTTCTCCGTCACCATGTCTGTCCCTTGGCGGTAGCGGAACTCGTTACCAAAGTGAGAACCGGAGCGCCACATTTGAAGACGTCGAATTACCTGGTACCCGTGATTTTCGGCGACCACAATCGTGAGTGGCAAGTTCTCTTGGCACGCGGTGACTAGCTCCGTGGGGGCCATCACAAAGGTGCCATCCCCGATGAAACTGAGGACTCGGGTGTGGGGATCCGGTGTTGCCCACCGCACTCCAATGGCGGCGGGGATTTCATACCCCATGCAGGAGAAACCAAATTCCAGGTGACAGTGGCGACCCTGTGTTGCATCCCACGCCTTTTGGAGGTCCCCGGGGGGTCCTCCGGCCGCGGCAATGATGATGTCGCCCTCCTGCGAAGTTTCCTGCATGAGCCCGATCAGTTGAGCCTGGGTCAAGATGGCGTCGGTGGGTTCTGATCCCTCTAGGGTGCTCTGATCAAAAACGGGGAGGGGGTCAAGGGCCGCCATCCGCAGTGTTGCCCATTCGTCCATCAGCCCGGTGATTCGGCTAGACCAGGCACCGGGAACACGGTAGCTCCCCAACTCCTCGGTGAGGGCACTCAGAGCTTTTTTGGCGTCGGCGACCACGGTGGTGGCACCCTGTTTGATGCCATCGTGCTCGGTGACGTTGATGGAGGCAAATTTCACATCGGGGTTGTGAAAGACAGACTGAGACCCTGTCGCAAAGTCCCCGAGGCGGGTTCCCACATGGAGAATCAGATCGGCTTCCCCCACCAGCACGTTGGTGTGGGGGGTTCCCTCGAGCCCAATACCGTGAAGGTGCCACGGGCCTGGGTTTTGAATGGCACCCTTGCCACCAAAAGTTTCTGCCACCGGAATACCGGTGGCATTGGCGAGAGCTTCCAGCTCGGCGGTGGCGCCGGAATAGTGGATTCCGCCACCGGCAATAATCAGCGGCTTGGATGCCTTCGCGATCATCGCCGCAACCGATGCAATTTCTTCCGCGTCGGGGCTGGGCCGGCGAATAATCCACTCCCGTTCGGCGAAGAATTCCACCGGGTAATCAAACGCGTGGGATTGGACATCTTGGGGGAGCGACAGCACCACGGCACCCGTGTCCGAGGGGCTTGCGAGCACCCGGAAAGCCTGGGGTAATGCGACCAAGATTTGCTCGGGGCGGCTAATTCGATCAAAAAAACGGGAAATGGGTCGAAACGCGTCATTGACGGTCACTTCTGGTTCGCCCGGGCGCTCCAGCTGCTGCAAGACGGGGCCTTGTCGCCTGGTGGCGTAGGTGTCGCCCGGAAGTAACAAAACGGGAAGCCGATTAACGGTGGCTAATGCTGCCGGGGTGATCAGGTTCATTGCCCCGGGACCAATGGAGGCGGTGACCGCCAAAGTTTGATGGCGGCGCGAGGCTTTGGCGAAGCCGATCGCCGCGTGTGCGAGACCCTGTTCGTTGCGGCCCTGAACGAAGGGCAGATCATCGCTGTACTGGTCGAGTGCTTGACCGAGACCGGCGACGTTGCCGTGTCCGAAAATTCCGAGTGCTGCAGGGATGAAGCGTTTTCGCTCACCATCAGCGACGGAGTACTGCACGGAAATGTATTTCACAATGGCCTGCGCCACGGTGAGTCGGATGGTTTCTCCTGATTGGCCTTTCATAGCGTTTCCTCTTTCCCTTCACCCGTTGTTGTGATGCTAAACCCGCGAATGCATAATGACAGTTTTCCAATCCGTCATTTCACTCACGGTCGTCCTCACGCCTTCTTTACCGATCCCACTGGATTTGACTCCCCCGTAGGGCATCAGATCTGCCCGCCACAGGGGCGTCCAGTTGATGTGGACAATTCCCGAATCAACGTCCCGCATCGCTCGAATGGATTCATCGTGGTCGTGGGTGAAAACCCCGGCGCCCAGGCCATATCGGGTGGAGTTAGCAAGCTCGAGAGCGTGAGAAAAATCGGTGGCCGTGGTGATGGACACGGCGGGGCCAAAAAGCTCTTCTTGCGCAAAAGCGTGATCGCCCGGCACATTGGCCACAATGGCCGGCATCAGAATGGTGCGATCCCGTGACCCGCCCGTGACGAGTCGTGCGCCATCGGCGACGACGTCGGCGATGGCTTTTTCCACGCGGAGGGCTTCTGCCTCGGTGATGAGCGTCCCCACCATGGTGTCCTCATCGAGGGGATTGCCCACCGTGATGGCCTCAACCTTGGGGGTCAGGATGGCGAGGAATTCTTCCTCAATTGCCGCGTCCACAATGATGCGCTGGGCAGCGATACAGACTTGGCCGGCGTTCACGTAACCGCCGAGGGCGATCGAGTGGGCGGCCTGCTCTAGATCTGCGTGCCGCGAGACAATGACCGGTGATGAGGCGCCAAGTTCGAGTGAGAGCTTTTTTACGCCCGCAATTCTGGTTATTTCTTCCCCCACCGCGGTTGATCCGGTGAACGAGACTTTGTTGACGCGTGTGTCGGCGACCAAAGCGCCACCGAGCGTGCGCCCTGAACCGTTAACCAGACCGATGACCCCGGCAGGGACCCCGGCGTCAAGGAAGCACTGAACCAAAGCAATTGCCGTGAGGGGAGCCTGCAGGGCGGGTTTGAGGAGCACGGCATTACCGGCGGCCAGTGCTGGCCCAACCTTGTGAAGCACCAGGAGTGAGGGGTAGTTGAAGGGGGTGATGGCGACCACGACGCCCACGGGTTGCGGGAGAGTGAAGCCAATCTTGTCGAAACCGGTTCCCATGTTTGCGTCCAGCGGGAGGGAGTCACCGTATCGGTGGGAGCCCTCGAATGCGGAGAGGCGAATGATTTCCCCAGCTCGGGAGGCTTCTCCCCGTGCTTCGCGAATACTTTTGCCCATTTCGCTACTGATGGTGTGTGCGAGGGCTTCCGTGCGGGTGTCGGCGATGCGGGCAGCTTCCATCAGGATGGCCCCCCGCTGGTGGGCGGGAGTGTTGCGCCACAGTTTTGCGCCGGAGACGGCGGCCTCGAGGGCCGAATCGACATCGTCTGTGGTGGCAAGGACGATTTCGCCTAAGGCGTCACCGGAGAAAGGGGAGAGAACGGTGTGCACCTCTGAGGAGGAGTGCTGCCTCCACTCGCCATTGATCAGTAGCCCGGTGGTCACCACAATTTGCTCCATTCACCGCAGGAAACTTCTTTGTTAGAACAAAGTCTAGGGGCAAAAATGGTGAACCCAGAGCCTGTACCCTCACAATTCGTGCCCTTTGTAAAGGTTCCTGGTGGCGCAGCCGCCACCCTCCTTCGCCTCTCCTACGGGCTTTTTTTGATATCACCGATGAAATTTATGTTGTTACTATTTAGTAACATCTATCGGAATGGCACGTTTTTTGTCATGACAAAGTCGATAATGTGATTCAACGCACCAGATTTGGTGCGTCCTAACAATGAGTAACTCAAGGATGAGAGGCAGTATTTTGAACATTATTAAATTCGCCGCTCTCGCTGGTGTTGCAGCTCTCACTCTCGCTGGATGTGCAGCGGGAGCAGATAGTGGCACGGCAGAAGAGACGGCATCTACCGAAACGGAAGCAGCGGAAGTTGTTGCTACCAGTGACATCAAGATCTGTGTTTACACTCACGGTGACGGTGGAACCTTCTGGTCAGTCGCACAGGCTGGCGCAGAAAAAGCCGGAGAAGACCTCGGCATCACCGTTGACTACCAGGGCTCGACGAACGACTCCGCTCGTCAGGCAGCCATCATTGATGGTGCAATCTCTGCAGGCTGTAGCGGCGTTGCAGCATCAGCACCAGACCCCGGCGCAATTGAGCAGGCCATGCTTGCCGTTTCTGCCGCTGGTATCCCAACCGTGACGATGAACTCTGGTTCTGATGTGTTCAAGTCACTGGGCGCCTTCACCCACGTGGGTCAGGATGAAATTGTGGCAGGACGTGAAGCCGGTTTGCGCTTCAACGACCTGGGCGCAACCAACATTCTCTGCCCCATCCAGGAAGCAGCTAACGTCGGCCTGACCGACCGTTGCGCTGGAGCACGTGAAACCTCCACCGGTACCGTCACCGACTTCAACCTCGATGGTGGCCTCCAGGACCTCACCGCAGCTTCCGCCAAGATTAAGGCTGCTCTCGAAGCAGACCCCACAATCGACGCTGTTTTTGCTTTGAACGCTGACATCGCAGCCAAGGCTGTTCTGCCCGCCGTTCAGGACCTGGGTCGCGACATCCAGATTGGAACCGTCGACATGTCTGAGGACGCATTGAACGCAATTTCTGCGGGAGACATGTCCTTCGCCATTGACCAGCAGCAGTACGCACAGGGCTACCTCTCGGTTGTCTTGTTGTACTTGAACGTCACCAACGCTCACTCCTTGGGTGGCGGACTGCCGATGTACACCGGACCCGGATTCGTTGACGCAAGCAACGTTGATCAGGTCATCGGATTGGTAGCAGCGGGCACCCGCTAGTCACCACCATCCACACGCTGGGGGGGTTGACTAAGGTAAAGCCTTAGGCAACCTCCCCACGTGCGGTGTGGACCACTATCACCCCTGAGAGAAAACGAGACAATGGCGACTCAAATAAAAGACGAAAGGGTGGCACAGACATCTCTGGCCACCAAATTGCTCCAGCGACCCGAGTTGGGCGCACTCATCGGAGCAGCGGTCATCTTCTTCCTTTTCTGGAGCGTTGACACCACAGGAAACTTTGCCGCAGTAGGCGGCACCGCCGGGTGGACCGACATCGCGGCACCGATCGGTATCATCGCTGTCTTCGTCGCCCTTCTGATGATCGGGGGAGAATTTGATCTCTCTACCGGTGTCATGGTGGGAACCTCGGGACTTCTTGCAGGGTTGCTCACTACCGAATACAACTTAAATGTGTGGGTGGCAATCCCCATCGTTTTCGCCTTTGCCGCACTCGTGGGGTTCATCAACGGATTTGTCGTCGTCAAAACTGGCTTGCCGTCCTTCATCGTGACCCTGGCAACCTTCTTCGTCCTCCGGGGAGCAAACCTTGCGGTGACGAAAGAACTCACCGGCACCGTTCGTGTCGCCAATGTTGAAGACGCAGCCGGGTTTGATGGTGCGCACGCCATCTTCGCCTCGAAGCTGATGATTGGGACCTCGAACTTTCAAATCTCCATCCTGTGGTGGATTCTCGCCACAATTCTTGCCACCTGGTTGCTCACCCGCACACAGTTTGGGAACTGGATTTTTGCCGCTGGTGGGGATAAAACTGCCGCCCGCAACGCGGGCGTGCCCGTCGACCGGACCAAAATAATTCTCTTCATGATGTCGTCACTCTCGGCAGCCTTCGTAGGAATCATGTTCGTGCTTCGCCTCCAGGGGATGCAGGCTGGCCAGGGTGTGGGAATGGAATTCTTTTACATCATCGCCGCCGCTGTTGGGGGAACCCTCCTGATGGGTGGTGCCGGCTCTGCCATTGGCGCCTCCATTGGAGCCGCCATCATGGGAATCGCCGATATCGGTATTCCCTACGCCCTCTGGGATCAGGACTGGCGGTGGACCTTTATTGGAGTCATCCTGCTGGCCGCGGTCCTCACCAACACGTTTATCGGAAATAGAGCGAAAGGTGCGCGACGATGACTGAAATGGCGCTGGAACTAAAGAATGTCGGCAAGTCCTTTGGAAACGTTATTGCGCTTGCCGAGGTCTCCGTCAAAGTTCGAAAAGCACAGGTCACCTGCATTTTGGGTGACAACGGGGCGGGTAAATCCACTCTGATCAAGACTCTGTCGGGAGTTCACAAGCCCTCCAGCGGTGTCTATGAGGTCGAAGGTGAAGAAGTGTCCTTCGACTCACCTCGTGACGCGCTCGCCAAAGGGATTGCGACGGTCTACCAAGATCTCGCCACCATCCCTCTGATGTCGGTGTGGCGAAACTTCTTCCTTGGGAACGAAATCACTACAGGGTGGGGTCCACTGCGTCGCCTTGACACGAAAAAGATGAAAGACCTCGCAAAAGTGCAGTTGCTCGAAATGGGCATTGACCTTCGCGATACAGGACAGCCCATTGGTACCCTCTCCGGTGGAGAGCGACAGGCTGTTGCCATTGCACGTGCGATCTACTTCGGTGCGAAGGTGCTCATCCTGGATGAGCCCACCTCGGCGCTCGGAGTGCGTCAGTCGGGCATCGTGTTGAAGTATGTGTTGGCCGCCAAAGATCGTGGCGTGTCAGTGGTGTTCATCACTCACAACCCTCACCACGCCTTCCTTGTGGGGGACTTCTTCTACCTCTTGAACCGCGGGCATCTCGCCAACGAGTTTGAGCGGGCCAAAGTGGACCTCGATGAGCTCACCAAAGAGATGGCCGGTGGTGCGGAGCTCGATGCTCTCACCCGCGAAATCCAGATGGTGCGAACGGACTAACGGAGCACACCCCGCCTTCTCAGCGTAGTGAGGAGACGGGGTGCAAACCGCCGTCCGCTTCGGCCTTGAATGCTTCGAGTAGATCTCGAACACTCACTGGCCCAATGCCAAGTTCTTGTTTCACCCGGGTGTTATCCAACGAGGTGTCCACCGGCACGGGTTCCGCAAAGCGTTGAGAATCCTCGGGGGGTCCCAACCGGATCAACTCGGGGTCAAGACCGAAGACGTCGCAGGCTAAAAGTGCCAGATCGTGGCGGGAAATAGCATCATCTGCCACCACGTGGAAACATCCTGAAGCTTTTGTGTCAATAATCCTGTGCAGGGTGGCAGCAATCTCCGATGCCAGTGAGGGTGTGGCACGAAGGTTAACCCCTTCGCCATCAAAAACGACAAACGGTTTCCCGGCTCGGAGTGTGTCCACCAAAGTGGAGACGAAATACCCGAATCCCACATCTTGTTCGCGTGGGAGGGCGGCCTGGAGGCGGTGAGAGCCCATCACCCCGCCGATGCGGCAGATTGCTCCGGTGTCGGGGGCGAGGTCGCGAACGACCTGTTCCCCGAGTGCCTTCAGGAACCCATAGGTGTTCACGGGGCGGCCGTAACTTGATTCCAGGGTGCGAGGAGAGGTTCCCTCCATCACCCAATCGGTGGAGATGTAGAGCGGTTGCGCCCCCACCGAGAGGGCGGCCCGGGTCACCGTGGAGGTGAGGCCCGGATATGCGGCATACGCCTGTTGTGAGTCGAGGCGTTGGAAATCATTGGCGATCGCCGTGTGGATGATGGCATCCTGCCCCTGGACGGCCTCGGTGAGGGCGTCCAGATGGGAGGTGTCAACGACCGTGTAAGGCCAGGGTGCTGCCATGGTGAGTGGGCTCCGGGTCAAGACCAGAACCTCATGCCCCGCAGTCTGGAGCACCTCAGCAATGTTGCTACCGAGGAAGCCGGTGCCGCCCGTGATCGCTACGCGTGCCATGTTTTAGTTTTGGGGAAAGCCAAGGTTTAATCCACCGTGGCTAGGGTCAGACCACCGTGATGTCACCACTTTTTGGCGGGTAAAGAATCGGAAACCCTCTTCCCCGTGGGCACGGGAATCACCGAAGAGTGACTGCTTCCAGCCACCAAACGAGAAGTAGGCCATTGGCACGGGGATGGGAACGTTCACTCCGACCATTCCGACCTGGATGTCGGTCACGAACTTCCTGGCCGCACCGCCGTCGTTGGTGAAAATTGCGGTCCCATTTCCGAAAGCACCCTCGTTAATCAAGGTGACACCCTCTTCATACGACTTCACGCGAACCACGGAGAGAACGGGACCAAAGATTTCCTCTTGGTACACCGGTGAGCTTGTGGGCACATGATCAATCAGGGTGGGTCCCAACCAGAAGCCTGCGGCGTCGCCGTCAGGTTCGACGTTTCGGCCATCGGCCACGATGGTTGCACCATCTTTTTCGGCAATCTCGAGGTAGGAGGCAACCTTGTCGCGGTGGGCTAGCGTCACCAAAGGACCCATGTCGGAAGATTTCTTGCCATCACCCACGCGAATGGATGTCATTTTGTCGGCGATGGCAGCCACCAGTTCGTCCCCTATGGGGTCGACGGCAACGACCACGGAAATAGCCATGCACCGCTCACCTGCGGAACCAAAGCCCGCATTAATGGCAGAGTCAGCGGCCAGTTCCACATCAGCGTCGGGGAGGACAAGCATGTGATTCTTTGCGCCACCCAGGGCCTGAACCCGCTTACCGTTTGCTGCCCCCTTTTCGTAGACGTACTGTGCGATGGGGGTGGAACCGACAAAGGAGATGGACTGCACGTGGGGGTTGTCCAACAGGGCATCGACGGACACTTTGTCCCCGTGGACCACGTTGAAGACTCCATCGGGAAGTCCCGCCTCTTTCCAGAGGGCAGCGATCCAGAGTGAAGCGGAAGGGTCTTTTTCGCTGGGCTTCAGCACGACCGTGTTGCCAGCGGCAATGGCGACCGGGAAGAACCACATGGGCACCATGACGGGGAAGTTGAACGGGCTAATAATTCCCACAACACCGAGGGGTTGTTTCAGAGAATAAACGTCGACATTGGTCGAAGCGTTGAGGGAGAAATCGCCTTTGAGGAGGTGGGGGAGTCCGCACGCAAACTCGACGACCTCTTGCCCGCGGTTGATTTCACCCAAAGCGTCCGAAAGCACCTTGCCGTGTTCTTCGGTGATGATCTCGGCGAGCTCGTGTTTACGGGCCTCGAGAAGCTCACGAAACTTGAACACAATATTCACGCGTTTTGTCAGCGACATGACCGACCAGCTGGCAAAAGCGGTGTGGGCAACCTGGACGGCTGCATCGAGGTCTTCCGCGGTGGCAAGACGAACCGATTTTGTTGCAACCCCGCGCGCGGGGTCAAAAACGTCGGCGAACCTCTCAGACTCTCCAACAAATTCTCTGCCACCGACATAGTGGTTAATCACGGGCTGGCTCATGGGCTGGTCCTCTCTTTAGTGGACTTAGGGTCCGTGGACGATGTTTACGGCGCGGGCAATAGCTTCTTCGGTGTTTCCGGAGGTGGGGTAGAGAAGGCTTCGACCGACCACAAGCCCTCTCACTCCGGGAATCGTGAGTGCTGTGGTCCAGTCATCAAATAGCGACTGGATGTCCCCAACTCTGTCGCCCCCCAAAATCAGGGTGGGCAGAGTGGTGGATTTCATCACCCTCTCCATTTCGGCAATGTAGGGGATTTTTAGCCAGGTGTAGGCGCTTGAGCCACCCAGGCCGGCAACAATGGCCACCGACTGGATAACGGCTTCTACGGAAAGATTATTTTCTATCTTTCCTTCCACCCGTTCGCTGATGAAGGGCTCAATCATGATGGGGAGTTTCGCAGCCACCGCATCATCCACTGCGCGTGCGGTAGCCGTGAGGGTTTCAGCGGTTCCGGCGTCCTGGAAATTTATCCGGGTCAAAGTTTTGGCGAAATCGAGCCGTGCGCGAACGATGGAATCTACCGAGTAGGCGCCAAAACGGTCGTCCATTTCAAAGACTGCTCCGCGAAGTCCTCCGCGGTTCATGGAACCCACCACAATTTTGTTCTCCAGCAAACCCAGGAGAGCCAAATCATCGATGATGTCGGGTGTGGCGAGGACACCATCAACACCCGGGTTTTCCAGAGCGATCGCCAGACGGTGGAGAAGGTCCTCACGGTCAGCCATCGCCATGGCTTCTTGGCCGATTCCCAGTGCCGCACGGGCGGGGTGGTCGGCTGCCACCAGCATGAGTTTTCCATCATCACCGAGTAGCTCACGCTGTGAACGATTGTTCAGAGCGGTCTGGACTGCTTCGGGGTGTGTTGCGCGCGTGTTCCGTAGCGCGTCAAAATCCAGGTTAGGCATTGTTTTTCTCCAGTGCTGTCAGAACTTCATCTTCAAAAGGCATCGCGGTGGAACATTCCAAACGGCCGGCGACAATGGCTCCCGCAGCGTTGGAGAATTTTAGAATTCTCTCCAGGTCCCACCCGGAGAGAAGCCCGTGGCAGAAGGCCCCACCAAAAGCATCCCCGGCGCCGAGGCCGTTAACAACGTCAATGGCGAAGGGTGTCACCTCATACCGGTGTTCCGAAGTTTTTGCCAAAACACCTTTCGGGCCTTGCTTCACCACCGCAATTTCGACGCCCCGCTCGAGAAGCGCATCCGCAGCTCTGTCCGGGTTCGTTTCCCCCACCGCAATGTTGCATTCTTCTGCGTTTCCGATAGCGATGGTGACGTGTTGGAGTGCTTCACCCACGTGTTTCGTCGCTTCTTCGGGGGAATCCCACAATTCGGCCCGATAGTCCAGGTCAAGAATGGTGTGGGATTTTCGTGCACGGGTTTCTAAGGCGTGGAGGTGGGCGGAGCGACTGGGTTCCCGGGTCAAGCCCGTGACTGTCGCCCAGAAGATTGCTGCACCTGTGATGGCTGCCTTAGAAAGATCCCCGGCTTCGATCAGCAGGTCGGGGGCCACCGGGTCGCGGTAAAAATAGAGCGGGAAGTTGTCGGGAGGAAAAATCTCACAGAACACGATGGGGGTTTTCATTCCCTCAATGGGGGTGGCGTAGCGAGCACTCACGCCGAGCCGTTCGAGTTCGTTGCGAACGAAAAGACCTAGTGGGTCCGCCCCGGTGCGGGTGATGACCGCGGAAGAGTGACCGTAACGCGCCGCAGCCACGGCCACGTTGGTGGGTGAGCCGCCCAAGAATTTGCCAAAGCTGGTGACGTCTTCGAGCCCTACCCCTTGTTGCAGGGGGTAAAGATCAATGCCCACGCGACCCATGGTGAGCACGTCAAGATGCTCGTGGTCGATGCCGATGGTCATTGCTGTTACTCCCGTGATAGGTACCCGACCAGTCTAGTTTGTATTAACAAATTCCTCTAGTCAGACCGACAGCGTAATTGTGGTTCCCGATGCCGCAGATTCGGTCGCGGCATTCGCCAACACGAGGGCCATCCGGCCGTCTTCGAAGGTGGGGGAGTGGGACTTCTCTCCCTTGATCTTCTTCAGGAACTCATCCAACTCGTTGAGGTAAGAAGCCATGTAGCGCTGTAAGAAGAAGTTTTGATACGGCTCTTTGGCTTCGACCTGGTCTGCCGTGTAGTGCAGAACGTTGGTGTCGGTGACGTTCTCCACCCGCAGCATCCCCGCAGTACCAAACGCTTCAAGGCGCTGGTCAAAACCGTGTGCCGCGTGGCGTGAGTTGCTAATCAGAACGAGTTCGTCGTTGCTCCCCCGCAACACCACAGCAGTGGAGTCGTAGTCGCCAAGCCCTTTGATGTCTTCCGAAAACTGGTTGAAGCCCTGGGCGGTCACCGACACAATATTGGGGATGAAATACCGCGCCATATCGAAGTCGTGAATGGTCATGTCCCGGAAAATTCCCCCCGAAACGGCGAGGTATTCGGTGCTGGCGGGTGCTGGGTCGCGACTGGTGATGATGAGCTGTTCGAGGGCACCAATGTCACCGGCGTCTACCCGAGCTTTCACGGCGGCGAAGTGGGGGTCAAAGCGCCGGTTGAATCCCAAACCGATGGGAACGTCGGTGTGGTTGGCCTTCTCGCGGAGCTGATCAACGGTGGTGATGTCTAAATCAATGGGCTTTTCACACAGTGCAGGAATGCCCGCGTCAATTGCCTTCTCGATGAGGTCAATGTGGGTGGACGTAGGGGAGGCGATGATGACGAGATCGATATCGCCTGTCTCAAACATGTCATCCGGGTTTGCGGAGGCTTCAGCGCCGAAACGTTCCGCTGTTTCTTTAGCGCTGTCAAGAAAAACATCGGCAACGCGATGAAGAACTGTGGCGGAGTGGTTGTGCACGCTCGTAGCGTGAACCTGACCAATACGTCCCGACCCAATCAGGCCAACTCTCAGTGGTGCTGCCATGGGAGCTCCTTCGCTCATGTTTGTTCTAACAAAGACCAACTCTTAATACTCTCAGAAAATCGACCCCACAATGTCGACACTAAAGACAACCCCTCCGGTGATTTTTCCGCCGTGGGGCGAGCAGCCTAAGAAGTGGAGGCGCCAATCTGAAGTGCAATGTCTTCCATCAGCGCAATGGTGGCGATGGTGTCTGCTCGGGTGTGAACGGGGGATTCCCCACGCTCCTCCCCCACGTAAGAGGCAAATGCGGTGGCTTGATAACTCAAGCCTTCGTGACCGTTGACGGCAGTTTCATCCCGCCACGTCTCTGAGGTCGGATAAAACTCTTTATTCGACAGTGTCACACCGGAGGGCACGAAAAAGGGTGCGTGAATAGCGATCTGCGCGTTTTCAAACGAACAGCTCGCTAGTTGGGGTAACGAGGCGATACCCGAAATGACCAGCTCTGCACGGGCGCCAGAGCTGTAGGTCAGGGACACAGAGCATTCTTCGTCAATGCCGTCTGGGCGAACCCGACCGCGGGCAAATACTGTTTCGGGGTTTCCCAAAAACTGCTGGGCCATGGCTACCGAGTAAATCCCCATATCAAATAAGATCCCCCCGCCACCCTTAGTCCACAGACGCTCCACAGCTCTGTTGTCAGTGCAAAACTGCGACACAAACAGTTCTGGTGTGCCCAAGGAGCCCTCGGCGAGGAGCTGTTGGAGGAGGGTGGATTGCGGCAAATACCTGGTCCACATCGCCTCCATGGCAAACACCCCTGCCGCCTCGGCCGCCGCAAAAATCTGTTCCGCCTCGTGGGCGTGAAAGGTGATGGGCTTTTCGACCAGGACATGTTTGCCGGCGGCTATTGCCAGCATTGCGTGGGCAAAGTGGTCCTTAGGGTAGCTGGCAACGTATATGGCGTCCACGTCCGCCCTCGCCACCAGCTCGTCATAATCGTGGGCCACGTGGGGGATCGAAAACAGGGTGGCAAATGAGGCGGCACGTCCGGGAGTCCTGGACGCAACAGCCACCACTTTTTGGGCCGTGTGTTTCTGAACGGACCCAACAAAAACTTCGGCGATGGCGCCGGGGCCGATGATTCCCCAAGACAAAACGGGAACAGAGTTTGGGTCGAGAATCGTGGGGGAAGGAAGTTTCATGATGAAAGACTACGGCCAGGGTTTCCGCCACACGAGCCACCTCTGACACTCGGTTGAGAAAGTCCGCGGTCAGCGCAGCGGTCGCGGCGCCCTAAAAGCCGGCTGCCCGCCGGCCTCATGACTCCTGAAGTTTTGCCGACTACTCTCCTTGTGTGAGGGCAATACGGCGCAGCACAACAGCACACCGCCCACCTGTGGTGGGGGTGGTGGCCGTGATTGTTGCCCTCCTCGGTGCGTGCACTCTTCCGGCGATAGAAGCTAACGCCCCCCTGGAGCCTGTTGTCTTGGAGCTTTCGCCCTCAGAAACAACCCCGAGCGAGCCCGCACCGCTGCCGGTGGAACTGCAGACTCCAGCCCCTGGTGGCGATGGTGTCGCGGCCGCGATTGCGGCAATGGATTTGCGCACCAAACTGGCCGGGCTTTTGGTCGTCACAGTGCCGGGAATGGACCCCACCCTTCACCAAGCTTTTCTGCGCCGTATTCCAGCCTCTGGTTTTCTGCTCACGCAGAGCAATCTCGCGGGTGACACTTTTGCCATCCGCGATCTCATTTCTGCCATTCATGAAGGATCCGAGTTCCCGCTGATCATGGCGGTGGACCAGGAAGGGTCCCCGGTGGCGAGAATTTCGGGGGACCAGTTCCCGGGGGCACGGGTGTTGGGAGCGGGGAGTGTCGCGGACACGGCGGAAGCGTTTCTTGCCCGCCAACAACTCGTCGACAAAGCTGGTGCGAACGTGAACTTTGGGATCGTTGCCGATGTGAGCGGTGGCTCGGGTGCCTACATCCACTCCCGCTCTTTCTCGACCGATCCTCGTGTTGTTGCCGACCACGTGGTGGTGGCGTTGGGGGCCAACGTGGACGAGGTGGCCCAAACGCTGAAGCATTTCCCCGGCCACGGTATGGTCTTTGCCGACTCACACCGCACCATTGCCTCCTCTGATCTGAGCTATGACCAATGGCGAGAAAGCCACGCCGTGCCCTTCATTGCCGGCATCACTGCCGGTGCCGAACTGTTGATGACTGCCCACATCCGGGTTCCAGCGATTAGCCAAGACCCCGCCACCCTGTCCGATGATTGGCTCGCCATTGCCCGCAATGATTTGGGGTTTGACGGGGTCATCATTACCGATGACCTTCGCATGCTGCAATCCTCGGGGGAGGACGCCTATTCCGACCTCACCGTCGTTGCCGTGGCGGCGTTGGCTGCCGGCAACGATCTTCTCCTGATGGCGGTGGACCCCAGTGTTGACCCGGAGCTCAGCATCTATGACGATGTTCTGGCTGCTCTAGAAAACGCCGTAAGAGAGGGTGTTGTCAGCGAGGAGCAGGTTGAGGAGTCCCTCACCCGGGTGCTGAGCTTACGCCTGCGCCTGGGCACCCCGTAAGAGAAAAGTTTTCTCTACTCTGGGGTATTCCGCCGCCGCCGCACAGTTCGGATGATTACCGAAATGGTGACGACTATTGCGAGTAGTCCCAGCCAGGGAAGTAAAATTCCGGCCCAGACGAGCGAGCCGACAAAGAACGCGCCGATGCTCTCCAGTCCTTGCAGCAGACCCTCCACAAACCCATCGGGTTCGCTTGGCGTCGCGTCAGCGGGGGTGGAAAGTGACACGTTGATGGTGGCAAACAGTGTCTGATCGCTCAAGTAATCCCGCTGGGACTGGAGTGAATCCCGCTCCGCTGTGCGTTCCGTCAGAGCTGTTTCCACAGCCACAACGTCACTGGTGGTCTCTGCTTCGTTGAGCAAACTTTGTAGGCGTTCAATCGCAGCATCCAATACTTCAAGACGGGCGTCAAGATCTATTTTCTGCAAGGAAACATCCACACTATTAAGGGATGATTCCTGCACCACCCCCAGCTCGCCGATTGCTGCGAGGGTGCTATCCAGTACGTCATAGGGGACACGAATGTCGAGGTAGCTACTGGGGGACCCGAAATCCACCGGGGAATAGTCAGAGCGCGACGAAATTCGGCCACCGGATTCTTCGACGAGTGCGGTGATGGCATCGGCACTCTCGGTGGGGGTTTCGACAATGAGGGAGAGATACCCGGTGGTAATCACACTGGGTTCAAAATTTGGGGCGCTTTGCTCGCTGACGGCAGCCCCATCCGCGAGAGACCTTTCCCCGAGCTCTTCAACGCTCGGGGAGGTCACTGCCATATCGGTGACGAAACCCTCGTCGTTGATCCCTTCAGGGCTTGTGGAACAGCCGGTGAGAACAAGCGCGAGAACGCCAATGGCCAACGAAATACGGGGAAGAGTCATGGCATCAATATACGGACAACCCCGAAGAAAAACAGTGGATTTCGGTAACGATTCGACGCATGAACCGGAGGTTGCCGGGTCATCAAAAATGTGGTGGTGAGGAACACAATTTTTCTTATCGTCCACTAGCACCAGGGCATGTTTTATTGCGTTTGGAAGCTGGCAAGGAAAAAATGGGACGATAGAGGAGGGACGGGAGAAAAACAGCATGAAATGGCGCGAGTTTTTTGGGTTGCGAACCACCCCCCGCCTTCACGTTGCTGTGGATGAAGGCAAAGGACCCACCCTTGTGATGCTGCACGGGATTGCGTCATCCTCGGTCACGTTTACGCATGCCATTCCTTTGGTCTCCGACTCTTATCGGGTCATCGCACTTGACCTTTTGGGCTTTGGGGATTCACCAAGGCCCCCCGAGGCGACGTTCACGCTGGATGAACATGTTGCAGCGGTTGCGGCAACCCTGCGGTCCCTTCGGGTGAAGAAACCCATCACGCTGGTGGGGCACTCCCTGGGAGCATTGATCGCGACGCGCTACGCCGCGCAATATCGTGACCAGGTTTCTCACCTGGTGGTGGTGGCACCGCCCGTCTATCTCCCCGAAAACCAAGTCGTTGACCCACTGGAGCGCTGGCAAATGGACGCCTACCACCGGCTGTATGACTTTATGCGGGCGAACCCCTCCTTCACCACCAATGGCGCCAAAGCACTGTCGCGGATGTCGCCGATTAAGAACCTGATTGAGGTGAGCGCAAAAAATTGGGAGGCGTTCTCGCTGTCCTTAGAAAACTGTATTGAGTCACAAACCACCATCACCGATCTTGCCCAAGTGACCGCCCCGATTGATCTGGTCTATGGAACCCGGGACCCCTTCTTGGTGCCCGCAGGGTTAAGAGTGATCGAACGAATGCGGGGTGTGACCACCACCAGGGTGGAGGGTGGCGACCATGTGATTCGACCCAAGCTGGCGGAGGCTCTCGCTCGGGTCATCGACAACCCCAGTCCACCGACCGGGTTAATCAAAACCGCGTTGGGTTAGAGCCCGGCGAGGAACACCCGTATTGAGGAAATTGTTTCTTCCGGCTTGTCGCGGTGAACACTGTGACCCGCGCCGGTGATGAGCTCATAACTCCAGTGGGGGTTTGCCGCCAACAGTGCGGCGGCTTCCTCCCCATAAAACATGCTGCCGCGTTCTTTCTGTCCACCCACCACGTGGGTGGGGGACATAAGCGACCGGGCTTCGCTGGTCACATTCCAGGGTGAGTTGTCTTCCACTGCACGTTCCAATGCCCACAGGCTTGCCGAGCGGTGGGCGTCGACTTTCAGCGTGATGTCTAAGGGGTGCCAGTGGGGATGAAGTTCCTTAATGTCTGTCACCCCGTGGACGCTGTGGCCCAATCGTTGGTTGGCGAGAACCTGGGACCGCACCTCATCATCAAGCTCTAAAGCTGGGTCTAGTAACACCAGGGCAGACGCCCACCCAGGGTGGTGTGCGGCTGCCACCACCGCACTGGCTGCACCAATGGAGTGCCCAATCACGACATCCCAACTGCCACCGTGCGGGGGGAGCGTGAGTGCTACGTCTCCCGCAAAATCTTCAATGCGATACCGGCTCGTGCGGGGGGCACTCCCGTGACCTCGGAGATCAACCGCGGTGGCCGCGAAACCATCTTCTGCGAGAGCCTCCATCACCTGCCAACAGGTTGCCGCGGATGAGCCCAGCCCGTGAATCATGAGGGCATGGCGGGAGGAGGTGGGGTCACCCCACGTCAGTGTTGGTAACACCACAGTTGGTAACACCCCAGTTGTTGACACCACAGCCATTCCTCCAGCCTAAAGCCCTGGTTTCTAGGTGAGCTCTCGCTCCATAAAAATGGAGTAGTCATCTTCAACATAGCGACCAAATGCGGTGCGACGGGAGTATCCCAAACGGGAGTAGAGCGACACGGACTCCGGCTGGTTAACCCCTGTTTCCAGGCGAATCAGGGTAAAATTTTTCTCTACAGCGTGGTTTTCGATTTCCGCCATCAGTGCGGTGGCAATACCGGCACCCCGGTGAATATCAGAAACAAACAGGCGTTTGATTTCTGCGTAACCTTCCTCCGTTAACAGACGAATCCCCACCATCCCAATGGGAAGCTCCCCCAAAAAAGCCCCCAACAGGAGGGCGTCGGGGCCGGTGAGATCTTCACCAGAAACCAAATGGTTGGCCTCCGGGGGGTACAGGGAGGCGAGTAACGTGGTGGATTCTTCCAGCAGACCGCGCACTTCGCCAGCCTCAGCCGGGCGAATCGTGACGGAACCGTACAGGGTGTCCATGTCTCTACGCTAGCTCCCGGCTCTGCGTATCGGGGGGCAAAACTCCGGCGAAGGCGAGGATTGCTTAGAAGCTTCCTTTGAGTTTGTCACCCACGGGGTGGCCATACATTTCCTCCACCATCACATCGCCGAGGATAAGCCCGGGGAGACTCGCCCGAATGGTGGCCACCGAGGGGGCGTCATTATGACGCTGCCACAGCTCTCGTGTGGTCCACTTTTCGATCATGAACAGTTTCCCGCCCACCTCGAGGTGGAGGGAGTACAACTCGCAACCTTCCTCCTCGTGAACCTGGGGAATCACACTCTCCAGTAGGGCGAGGAGTTCCGTGGTTTTGCCCTCAACAGGGTGGAAAGTAGCAACGACGATGCAGGGTTGTGTCATGGGAAAAGTGTAGCCCGAGTACTCCCACGCCTACGATAGAGGGATGTTCAATCCTTACCTCATTACCGGTGTGCTCTCCATCGCGTTATGGATCACCATTCGCGAGGCCGCCTTCGACGCTAATACAGCGTTGGCGTGGGTGGCCACCCTCGTCCTGCTCGGATGGGGCGCTTTTGGAATCTTCTCCACCCTTCGACCCAAGCCCCCTCAGGACTAAGCGCGAAAGGGGGTCTCAGAAACCCCCACGGTCGAGAGGTGTGGTTATCTGAGCTCGGTCGAGGAAGAAAAAGGCTCAAAACGGTCCCGCTTTCGTGCCTGGGCATGATTCAGAAGAACCATCAGCGAAATAACGCTGGCAAAGAGTAGGGCGATGGCGCCAATATAGATTCCCACGCCCGCCCAGCCGTTGGGGCCGGTGGGGTTCAAGAAAAAGTAGGGGTACCAGTCCTGGCCGGGACCCCTGATCAAAGCGGTGGCGACCCACACCAGAGGGTAGGACACTCCCCACCAGACCGTGCTCCAGGCAATTCGGGCTCGAGGGCTCCGCACAATCCAGTCCGTGAGGAGATAGACCGGAATCGCAATGTGTGTGACCTCGTTATGGAAACCAAAATGGTCTTCCTCCCGCAACAAGCCGTTATAGACCAGGGCAACAATCACGGCATAGCCCACAAAAATTCCACGAAAAGTGGTGTAACCGACTTTGTCATAACGCCGGGTCAAGGAAAAGTATCCCCCCATCAGCAACACCACGATGTTGAGGTAGCTGGTTTGGTTGGTGAGATACGTGAAGTGTTTTGCTGGCTCAAAAGTGCCAGACTGAACCTGTTCGGTCAGCAACACAATGTAGGCCGCCACAATGGTGAGCGCGGCAATGATGTCGAGTCCGCCACGGACACGGCGAGACAAGGGGATTGGAATCATCAGTGACACGCCCCTACGATAGCCCGTCACCCCCCACTGGTCGGTCCGCAGGCTCCTCTAAGCCAACACTTTTTAGACTCGGGCTATGACGACACCATCTGAGGGAATCTTTGATCTCATCACAGGCCTCCCGGTGCACCCCCTCATCATCCACTTGGTGGTCGTCATGGTCCCCCTGTCGGTCCTGTTTATGGGCCTTGCCATATTCCTTCCCCGGGTCCGTAAGGTGCTCACACCCATAGCACTCGCGTTCGCCGGTATTGCCGCCGCGTCTGCCGTCATTGCTGAACGATCTGGTGTCGCGCTTCAGGAGCGTGTGGGACCCTCAGGACTCCACGGGGAACAGGGAATAGCGCTGACACCCGTAGTCATCATGTTCACGGTGGCAAGTTTTGTGTGGGCTTTTGCCGCTCGCGGGAAAACACCCCTCTGGCGCTGGCTCTCAAGAATTCTCGCGATCACTCTCCTCGGCCTTGGAGCGGCAGCCATCGTGCTCACCGTTCTGGCCGGACACTCAGGGGCAGAGCTCACCTGGGGCAACCGGGTCGGCTAGACCGAAAACACATCACCCGGCACTGGTTATCGGGCACTGGTCCCTCACTGCTGAGTAGAGTGACGCCGTGGAGATCGCCCTCATTGTTCCCCTCGCCGTGTATGCGTTTTCGATGGCGATTAGCCCAGGACCGAACAACACAATTTTGTTGGCGCTTGCCGGATCCAGGGGTGTCCGTGCCACGCTTCCTTACCTGGGGGCATTAGCCGCTGGCCTTGCGGTCATGTTGGCGGCGACCGGGGCGGGGTTGGGGGTTGTGGTGACCACCTTTCCTCTCCTGTATGACGTGCTCACCTGGGTGGGCCTTGCCTACATCCTTTTTTTGGCGGTGCGGATCGCCCTGTCGCGTGCTCCCTCACCGGGTCAGCAGCCCGCCACTTCGCAGAGCGTGCTGGGGTTTCTCCTGTTTCAATGGGTCAACCCAAAGGGGTGGATTGCGGTGGCCACCTATATGACCGCCTATGTCCCGAGCGATCAGGGTGTCACGGTGGTTACTCTCGGGGCTCTTCTGTTTGTGGTGGTGACGTTGCCAAGCGCGGGGGTGTGGGTTCTCGCCGGCGGTGCACTCTCGCGTGTGATCACCAAACCTCGATCCCACCGCATTTTTTCCCTCACGATGGCCACCCTCTTGGTGGCCTCGATGGTTCCTGTGGTGCTGGGTTAGGGCTCGGAGGTAATGGTGGCAACTGGCTCAGTGTCGGGAATGGGGGACGGGTCTTTCCCCCGCAAATCCGGGTGGGCCCGTTTGAAAAGTGTTGCCACCAGCACGCCCAGGAAAGCAAACACCGCGGCGGCAATGAATCCGCCGCGTGAACCAAAACCATCAATGGCAAAACCGGCGATGGCGGATCCCAATGCCGCCCCCACGAGTTGGCCTGACCCCATCCAGCCGTAAGCTTCCGCGGTGTCCGAGAATTTCACACTCGAGGACACGATGGCGAACATCACCGCTAATGCGGGGGCGATGCCCGCACCCGCAATCAGTAGTGCGAAAGAAATCCACCAAAAATTAAGGATTAGCCCGGCGAGGGAAACCCCGATAAACACTGCGGCCATCCTGGTGGCTAACGCCCACGGCCCAATCGGGAGCCCGCCAAGGGATAGCCCGCCAATAATGGAACCAAACGCCCAGATCGCTAAAACAAATCCGGCTTGAGCCCCTTGCTCGCCGAAGACGGAAACAACGGCAACTTCGACGGCTGCGGCGGAACCGATCAGCAAGAAGCCGACCACGGTGGCTAAGAGGACAGCGGGCTTGCGCAATACGACGCCCATTTTGTTTCGGCTGGGAGGAATTGCCACGGTGCCCACTTCGCGGCAGGAGAGGAACCAGAGCCCACCACCGACAAGGAAAGCTCCTGCGACAACAATGGCTAAGACGGTAGAAATTTGTGTCGCAATAAAGGTGGTGATCACGGGTCCAGCGATCCAAATAATTTCTTGTGCGGAGGCATCCAGGGAAAACAGCGGGGTCAACTGTTTGGAGTTCACCATGGTGGGGTAGATGGTGCGCACGGCCGGCTGGATGGGGGGAGTGGCGAGGCCCCCGAGGAAGCCCACGGCGACATATCCGCCGAGGGCCATCGGCACAAAGGCGATACCCGCCATGCTGATGATGGACACGCCAATGGTCAGGCTAATCACGGGGCGCATCGCCCAGTAGCCCATCCACCGCGATGTGAGTGGTCCCGCGAGCGCTTGCCCGAGGCTGGTGGCCGCCAAAACAAGGCCGGCGAGCCCGTAGGAGTCAAAAATGTTTTCGATGTGGAGCAGGTAGGCCAGGGACAGCATTCCGGAGGGGAGCCTGGCGGTGAGCTGTGCAGAAATTATTCGGGCGACTCCCCGAGTTCTCAACAGGTCAGCATATTTATTCACAACCCCTTCAGCCTATTCCTCCCCTTCCGTGTCAGGGGTCCCTGAAACAGTGGTCTCTACGCGTTCAACCGCGGCGCTATTTATGTGGATAACCTTGCCGAGTTGTCCACAGGTGTGGATGACACGCCCACAAGATATGGGGTCTAGGAATTGTCTGGACCGGCATATATAGTGGTGAAGCTGTCACAGTGAAATGTGCCCTCTGAGCACCGCATGAGACAGAAATCAATCAAAAAGTCGAAAAATAGTGGTCCCCAGAGGGCAACGCAAAGGAGAAACACGATGAACATCACTGTGGTGAAGCGCAACGGCGAACGGGAGCCTTACGACGCCAACAAAATTAACTTGGCGATCGAGCGCGCAGCAGAAGGTCTCGAAGATTCCATCGCATGGGTTACCCAGATTGCGAGTGAGCTGGAACTCACCCTGTTTGATGGCATTAGCACCCAGCAGCTCGATGAAGCGGTCATTCAGGTCGCCCTGCAGAACGTCAAAGATGACCCTGCATTCGACATTGTTGCCGCTCGCTTGCTGGTAAAAACCATTTACAAGAACGTCCTCGGCGACTATTCCTCCCCCGAGGAGCTCAAAGCCCTCCACGTTCAGAACTTTGAGGGAAACATCCGCCGTGGCGTTGAGGAAGGCCTCCTCGACGAGCGCCTCGTGCAAATGTTTGATTTTGATCGTCTGGCCGGCGCTATGGAGCCCAGCCGCGACGAACTGTTCAAGTACATCGGTGTTGTCACCATGAACAACCGCTATGGCATCAAAGGTCGCAACGGTGACTCCCTCGAAGTTCCCCAGTACTTTTGGATGCGCATCGCCATGGGCCTGTCGTTGAACGAACAAGACCCCACCGCGAACGCCCTCCGCTTCTACGAAAAAATGTCCAAGCTTGAATACTTGGCAGCTGGCTCCACGCTGGTAAACGGCGGAACAAGCTACCCGCAGCTGGCGAACTGTTTCGTGATGGAAATGCAGGACGACATCGAGCACATCGCCAAGACCACCCGCGATGTTATGTGGCTCACCAAGGGCACCGGAGGAATCGGCCTCGCCGTAACCAAGTTGCGCGCCCAGGGATCCCCCATTCGTTCCAACAACACCTCCTCCACCGGGCCTATCCCCTTCATGCACACCATCGACTCGGTGCTGCGCGCCGTAAGCCGCGGGGGCAAGAAATTTGGCGCTCTCTGCTTCTACATGGAGAACTGGCACATGGATTTCCCCGAGTTCTTGGACCTTCGGGCGAACTCCGGTGACCCTTACCGTCGCACCCGCACGGCGAACACTGCCGTCTGGATTTCGGATGAGTTCATGAAGCGGGTCGAAAACGACCAGCCCTGGTACCTCTTTGACCCACTCGAGGTTGCGGACCTCAACGAGCTTTACGGTTCTGCTTTCTCCAAGCGTTACGCAGAGTACGTCGAGATGGCCGAAGCCGGAAAACTTGGCATGTTCAAGAAGATGGGCGCCCGGGAGCAGTTCAAGGCCATCCTGGTTTCTCTCCAAGGCTCCAGCCACCCGTGGCTCACCTGGAAAGACACCATCAACAACCGTGCCATCAACAACAACTCCGGCACCATTCACCTCTCAAACCTCTGCACTGAGATTTGTTTGCCCCAGGATGTCGATAACGTCTCGGTCTGTAACCTCGCCTCCATCAACCTTTCGCAGCACGTGCTGGACGGGAAGATCGACTGGGTCAAGATTGACGAGAGTGCCCGCATTGCGGTGCGCCAGCTCGACAACCTCATTGACATCACCCGCTCGAGCGTGGCCGAAGCCGACCACTCAAACGAACAAAACCGCGCCGTCGGCTTGGGTGTCATGGGCTTCACCGATGTGATCGAGCGCTTTGGCTTCAGCTACGAAAGCGAAGAGGCCTACGACCTCATCGATGAAATCATGGAGCACGTTTCCTACGCCGCCATTGATGAGTCGGCAAACCTCGCGCAAGAGCGTGGTTCCTACCCGAACTTCGCAGGCTCACGGTGGGCACAAGGCATCGTTCCCCTCGACACGGTCGACATGACCGAAGCAGACCGCGGAGTTCCCATTGAGGTCAACCGCACCACGCGTTTGGACTGGGACCGTTTGCGCGAAAAGGTGAAGGGTGGCATGCGTAATGCCACTTTGATGGCCATTGCACCCACCGCGTCGATCGGTCTTGTTGCCGGTACCACACCGGGTCTTGACCCCCAGTTCTCCCAGATCTTCAGCCGCTCAACGAGCTCCGGTAAGTTCTTGGAAGTCAACCGTAACCTCGTAGAAGCTCTTCGGGAGAGGGGTCTCTGGGAGTCCACCAGGGAAGATATTCTTCGCAACCAGGGGGACATTCAGAACATTGACTCCATCCCCCAGGGGATGAAAGACACCTTCAAAACCAGCTTCCAGCTCTCGCCCTATGCGTTCCTTGAGGTGGCAGCGCGAGCACAAAAATGGATTGACCAGGCCATCAGCCGCAACATGTACCTCGAGACGAGAGACATCGATGACCTGATGTCGATCTACATGGGTGCGTGGAAGCGCGGCGTGAAGACCACCTATTACCTGCACATGAAGCCTCGCCACACGGCGGAGCAGTCCACGGTAAAGGTCAACAAGTCTGAGCAGATCAACAGCTCAGGATCTCAAGCCCCCAGAAAGGGCTTCGGATCAACCGGCGGTTCGCCCGAACCAGTCGCCGCAGGATCCAGCAGCCCTAAGAAGGGCTTTGGTTTCAGCGGAGCACCGAAAGCGAGCGAGTAATGAACCCTATTACCGACACCGCCGTGGATGGATACTCCGTCCCCGTCGACCCTATGGACCTGTTGCACTGCGACAGCTGCCAGTAACACTTACCTCACACACCACACACTAAGGAGCACATCATGGGAATTCTCGGACAAGGCGTACAAGAAGGACTCCTTCTTAAGCCAGTGAAATACAAATGGGCTATGGACCTCTACGACCAGGCTGTTGCTAACACCTGGTTCCCCAACGAAATTCAGTTGGGCGAGGACATTGCTGACTTCAAGAAGATGACCGACGAAGAGCGTCACGCAATCACCTTCTTGATGAGCTACTTCAACCCCAGCGAACTGTTGGTCAACAAAGCTTTGGCCTTCGGTGTCTACCCCTACATCAACGCACCCGAGGCGCACCTGTACCTCGCCAAGCAGATGTGGGAAGAAGCAAACCACTGCATGAGCTTCGAGTACGTGCTGGAAACCTTCCCCATCGACCGTGAAAAGGCTTACGCCTCCCACGTCGACATTCCTTCCATGGCCCGCAAAGAAGACTTTGAGGTCAAGTTCATCAAGCGGATGACCGAAGACACCATTGACATCACCACCACCGAGGGCAAGCAAGACTTCGTTCGCAACCTGGTTGCCTACAACGTCATCCTCGAAGGAATCTGGTTCTACTCAGGCTTCATGGTTGCTTTGAGCTTCCGTCAGCGCAACCTGCTGCGTAACTTTGGGTCCCTCGTGGACTGGATCGTGCGCGACGAGAGCCTGCACTTGAAGTTTGGAATCAACCTGATTCTGACGGTTCTGGAAGAAAACGAAGACCTGCAGACCCCAGAGTTTGCGGCGGAAATTCGTCAGATGATTCTGGATGCTGTTGAGATGGAAGAGGCCTACAACCACGACCTTCTCCCCGGTGGAATCCTCGGCCTGAACGCCAACTACATCAACCAGTACGTCAAGTACCTGGCAGACCGCCGTTTGGAAGAGCTTGGTTTCGAAACCGAATACAACGTGTCAAACCCCGCCAAGTGGATGGCCACCGCCAACGACACCTTGCAGTTGGTGAACTTCTTCGAGTCCACCAACACGTCCTACGAAGTCAACGCAACCTCGTCAAAGTAGGGACAATATTTCGTAGCATTAGAGAAGTGCAGGGGGAGGAGACAGCGACGGAGTCTCCTCCCCCTGCCTTTTGTTAGAGCAATCATCGTGTGAGGATAGAGATATGAAAACTCCCGAACACCAGCTCAGTCTCACCCTCAACACGGGGGACCAGATTCCGCAACTCGGCCTTGGTGTTTTCAAAGTCGAAGACGATGAATGCGAACGTGTCGTCCTGGATGCCCTCGAGGTGGGATACCGCCACATCGACACCGCCATGATTTATCGCAACGAAGCTGCCGTGGGCCGCGCTATTGCTCACAGTGGGATCCCGCGGGAAGAACTCTTCATCACCACCAAATTGTGGAATTCCGATCAGGGTGCGGACAGTGCCCCAGACGCGTTGAACCTCTCACTCGAGCTGTTAGGGCTCGACTACGTTGACCTTTACCTCATCCACTGGCCTGCACCGCTGCGGGAAAAGTATGTGGAGACCTGGATGGCGATGGAGAAATTTGCACAGGCAGGTCTTGCCAAAGCGATTGGGGTGTCCAATTTTGAGCCCGAACATTTAGAAAACATTCTCGAAGCGGGCACCATTGTCCCCGCCATCAACCAGGTGGAACTTCACCCCGCGTTTCAACAACGCACCGTGCGGAATTTTGGTGAAGAAAAAGGCATCCTCACCGAAGCGTGGGGACCCCTGGGGCAGGGAAAGTATGAGCTGGCGGAATTACCGGGGCTGTCTGACATCGCCCTCAAACACGACAAAACAATCCAACAGGTCACCCTGCGCTGGCACCTGCAAGAAGGGGTCATCGTGTTCCCGAAGAGTTCGCGGAAAGAGCGGCTTGCGGAAAATCTTGACGTCTTCGATTTTGAGCTAGACGCCGAAGATATGGCGATGATGGTCGCGATGGATTCGGGTTCTCGGGTGGGGACGCACCCGGATGATGGCAACTGGTAGCCCACATCACAACCGGCTTGCTCAGGCGGTAAGCCCCTACCTGCTCGCTCACTCTCACCAAGAGGTCGACTGGTATCCCTGGGGTGAAGAAGCTTTCGCGGAAGCCGCCAGGCGCGATGTTCCCCTTCTCATCTCCATTGGGTATCGCACCTGTCACTGGTGTCACGTGATGTCTCGAGAAAGTTTTGATGACCCAGAAGTTGCTGCTCTTCTCAACGCGCACTGTGTGGCAATCAAAGTTGACCGGGAGGAACACGGCGACGTTGATGCCACCTATTTGACGCAAGCGGCAGCGTTCACCTCGAATCTGGGCTGGCCCCTCACCGTATTTGCCACCCCAACGGGGCAAGCTTTTTATGCCGCAACGTATCTACCACCGTCCCCGAGGGATTCACTGCCCTCTTTTACCCAGGTGATTGAGGCGGTGTCGACAGCGTGGCGGGACAACCGTGACGAGGTGCTTCGTTCAGCCTCAGGGCTCATCGAAGCCCTTGCAGCAGCGCGCGAAGAAATTCGCCACCAGGAACACCCGACCCCTTCCCGGGCGGATCTCGCCCAGGTGAGTGAGCAGATTATTGCCTCGGAGGACCCCCTCCACGGGGGTATAGGGAGTGCACCAAAGTTTCCGATGGCACCGGTGATGAACTTTCTCCTGAGCCAGGGGGAGCTTGGCCACACCGCCTCTCGCGACTGCGTCGAGCGCACGCTGGGAACCTATGCGAATTCCGCACTCTTTGATGCCGTCGAGGGTGGTTTTTTCCGGTATTCGACCCAAGCCGATTTCACCGAACCACACTACGAGCGCATGCTCTATGACAACGCTGGCCTACTCCTCGCCTATTCCCGCAGGGGGGATGTTGACACGGCAGGAAAAATTGTGTCCTTTCTGACCCACCACTTGGCGGTGGGGGGCGCGTATGCCAGCGGTCAAGACAGCGAAAGCATCATTGACGGTATTTCCAGCGAAGGTGGCTATTACCTCCGCGATGAACAGGGTCGCACGGGGCTTACGCCCCCGGCACTAGATGACAAAATTCTCACCGGGTGGAACGGGCTCGCCCTAGAAGCACTCGCCGCCGCTCACCGTCGCGGGGTGCCCGGTAACCCGGGAGAAAAAGCTAGTGCGCTCGCAACCTGGTTGCTGGACCACCATTTTCGTGACGGTTCCCTCCTTCGCCTCAGCAGGGCGGGGGTGGCAAGTGACGCCCCCGCAACACTCGAGGATTATGGGGGGTTGGCACTGGGATTACTGGAAGCGGGGTGCGCCCTGGGGCGGGCAGATTTTCTGCACCAAGCCGCCGTCATTGTGAATACTGCCCTGGAGCGGGAATCAACACTGGGTGACCCACTGCTGATGAGTCACGGTCTTTCCCAACCGGGAATACCCCCGGGGGATCTCTCCGAAGGCGCTAGTCCTTCCGGCCCTAGCCTGATGGCTCTGGCCCTGCTGCGCTGGTCTCACCTCAGCTCACAGCCCCACCTGAAGGAACGCGCACTCGCGATGGTGGCGCCCTATTTTCCCCAAGCCCTCACGCAGCCGCTGGCCATGGGCAGTGTGTTGCGGTTCCTCGCCGAATTCCTAGCCCCCGTGAGAGAACTCATCGTGGTCGGGGACACCGGGTCCGAACTTGCGGGCCTGGCGGCACGTTGGAACCCACCAGGCTCGGTGTCCTTGACACTCACCCCCCTGCAGGCCACAGAGTTTGTGGCGGTAGGGGTTCCGCTACTCGAAGGCCGCACCCAGGCAACAACACCGACGGCATATCTGTGTGAGGCGGGCACCTGTGCCCTGCCGGTGACCTCCGCTGAGATACTCGCATCGCAACTGACACAATGACAGCATGCTGACCCTCGCTGCGACCCCCATCGGCAACCTGGGGGATGCGAGCACCCGACTGCGAGAAGTGTTGGCAACAGCGGATGTCATTGTGGCGGAGGACACTCGGGTCACCAAGAAGCTGCTGTCCATGCTGAAGATTGAGCACCACGCGCGATTTGTGGTGGCCAACGAACATTCCGAGGCCGCCGTCATTGATGCGGTTTTGGAAGCATCCCTCCACTCCGCCGTCGTTTTTGTCTCCGATGCTGGAATGCCCGGCATTTCTGACCCCGGCTTTGCCATGGTGCAGGCCGCCAGGGCGGCCAATATTCCGGTGTCCATCATCCCTGGCCCCAGTTCGGGGATCAGTGCGCTTGCGGTCAGTGGGTTACCCACCGACCGATTTCTTCACGAAGGTTTTATTCCCCGAAAAGGTCGCACGGGATATTTTTCCGCCCTGGCGGAGGAGCCTCGCACGATGGTGTTTTTTGAGTCCCCCCACCGACTTGCCTCAACGCTCTCCGACGCTGCAGAAGTGTTCGGTGCTGAACGACCGGCGTGCGTGGTTCGCGAGCTAACCAAAATGTTTGAAGAAGTGGCGTGGGGAACTCTCCGGCAACTGGCGGAGCGCTTTAGTGGCCCCACCAAAGGAGAAATCGTCGTGGTTGTGGGGGGAGCGCCCGTGGGAGACATTACCCAGGAGGACGCTCTCGCCCAGGTTGTCGCGCTGATGGGCCAAGGAATTAAACGCTCCGATGCGTGCGCTCAGGTGGCGAAAGCCACCGGCATCACTAAACGCGAGCTTTATAGAGCGAGTATCAGCACACACCCGTAGAATTGAGCCTCAATGGCCACTTCTGAGAACGACACTTTTTTTATTGCGACACCCATTTTTTATGTGAATGACGTGCCGCATATTGGCCATGCCTATACCGAGGTGGCAGCGGATGCGCTCTCGCGCTGGATGCGCCAAAGCGGTATCCCCACCTGGTTCCTCACCGGCACCGATGAACACGGCCAAAAAATTATGCGCACTGCGCTGGCAAATGGTGTGACGCCCAGGGAGTGGGCGGATCGTCTGGTGGAGCAGTCGTGGAAGCCGCTGTTGAAAACCCTAGATTTGGCGAACGATGATTTCATTCGCACCACCGATGATCGTCACGAAAGTGCTGTCAAAAAGTTTCTCACCCTCCTCCATGACAAAGGGTTCATCTACCAGGGTGAATATGAAGGTTTTTACTGTGTGGGCTGCGAAGAATACAAGCCTGCGGCCGACCTCGAGGAGGGACAGGGGGAGTTCGAAGGCTCCAAACTGTGCCCCATACATTCCCGTCCGGTGGAGGTACTCAAAGAAGAAAACTATTTCTTCAAGATGAGTACGTTCCAACAAGATCTGTTGGACCTATACGCCAACCAACCCGATTTCATTCAACCGGCGAGCGTGCGCAACGAGATTGTGGCGTTTGTGAATCGTGGGCTGGATGACCTCTCCATTTCGCGCTCCAACATTGACTGGGGTATCGAGGTGCCCTTTGATTCAGCCCACGTCACCTACGTGTGGTTTGAGGCACTGTTGAACTACATCACGGCGACCGGCTGGGGCAGTGATGATGAAGCTTTTGGGAAGAAATGGCCCGCCATTCAACTGGTGGGGAAAGATATTGCCCGTTTCCACGCGGTCATTTGGCCTGCCATGTTGATGGCTGCTGGCCTGCAACCGCCGAAAAAAGTGTTTGCTCACGGCTGGTTGCTGGTGGGTGGGGAAAAAATGTCGAAATCGAAACTCACCGGCATCGCCCCCACCGACATCACCGATGTTTTTGGTTCTGATGCTTTTCGCTACTACTTTTTGCGGGCCATTACTTTCGGTTCTGATGGGTCTTTTTCGTGGGAAGACTTATCGGCCCGGTATGAGGCGGAACTTGCCAACGGTTTAGGAAACCTTGCCTCGCGGGTGATCGCCATGGTGAACCGATACCGCTTGGGTGTTGTTCCTTCACCCCCAAAGCTCCAGGCCGCGGACCAGGTGATTGCGGACACGATGACGCAGGCGGTGTCCGCAGCGGATAACGCCATGCACGCTTTTGCACCCCACGAGGCCCTGGCACAACTGTGGACCATCGTCGAGGAAGTCAATGGCTACATCACCGAGCAGGAACCCTGGGTTCTCGCAAAGGATGACGCACACGCTTCGCGCTTGGATGCTGTCTTGTATACCTCCTTGGATGCCCTTCGGTGTCTTGCTGTGACGTTGTCACCGTTTATGCCACAGGCCACCGAGAAATTGTGGGCGGCACTCGGTGCGGAAGATTCCTTAGGGTCACTAGCAGATCAGGCGATCCCGGAGGCGGGCGCATTCGCCGTGTTACCCGGGGGTTCCCACATTTCTGAACTACCACCCCTCTTTCCCCGTATCGAGCAAGACGGCTAAAGCGATGGTCCCGCTGGATAACGAGCTTCCTCCCCACATTCGCACGCGGGGGAGTTTCGAGCCGGGAGATCGGGCGTTGGCCTTCCCACCACCCCCACTGCCGTTGGCTGTGGGGGTCTATGACAACCATGCCCATCTGGAGTTTGCCGATGGTGAAAACCCGATGGGCTATCAGGAACACCTGGACCACAGCGGTGCGGTGGGAGTTATCGGTGTCATTCAGGTGGGGACCGATGTGGAAACCTCAACATGGTCGGCGGCGTTAGCAGCCCGGGAACCCCGAGTGTTGGCAGCGGTTGCACTTCACCCCAACGAAGCACCCAAGCTGATGGCTGCGGGGGAGTTTGATGAGGCGATGGCGGAGCTTGATCGGCTGGCTTGTCAACCACGGGTGGTCGCCATCGGCGAGACTGGTCTCGACTATTTTCGGACAGAGCAGGACCGCCAACCTGCCCAGCGTGAGGCGTTTCGGGCCCACATTGAGCTGGCAAAGAAACATGGCCTCGCCCTTCAAATCCATGATCGGGATGCTCACGACGATGTGGTGAAAGTTTTGCAAGAAATGGGGGCCCCAGAAAAAACGGTGTTTCACTGTTTCAGTGGGGACGCCGATTTGGCCGAAATTTTGGCGGAACAGGGCTGGTATGCATCGTTTTCTGGCACCGTCACCTTCACAAAATCTGAGGGTCTTCGCCAGGCTTTGGCCGTGATGCCGCGATCCCGGATTCTTGTCGAAACAGACACCCCGTTTTTGACCCCGACCCCGCACCGCGGGAAACCTAATAGCCCCTACATGGTCCCCTACACGGTGCGGTTTATGGCAGAAGAGTTAGGGATGGACGAAAACCTGTTAGCCGCCCAACTCACCAGTAACACCCTCGATGTGTATGGGCGCTTTGATGATGCGCCCGTCACCCCTCCCGACTCTGTGATTCGTGAACGAGACTAAAGCGGGCAGCCTCCTTGGGGCCACCGAAATCCGTGCACTGGCGGACAAAATTGGGATGGTGCCCACAAAAAAACTGGGACAAAACTTTGTTCACGATGCCAATACGGTGCGGAAAATTGTTCAGGCTGCCGCCCTCCAACCGGGGGATCATGTCCTTGAGGTGGGGCCTGGTTTGGGGTCTCTCACCCTCGGGTTACTCGAGGTGGGGGCACCGGTCACCGCCATCGAAATTGACCCCCGTTTAGCCGATCTGTTACCCAGCACGATTGCCTCCCACCTGTCTGATGCCGACCTCACCGTGGTGGTGGCGGACGCGATGGAGATAACGACCCTGCCGGTTTCTCCCACCGTTCTGGTGGCAAACCTCCCCTACAACACGGCGGTGCCGATTGTGTTGCACCTGTTGCGCACCTTCCCGAGCCTTCGCCGCGTTCTGGTGATGGTGCAATCCGAGGTTGCGGAACGTTTAGCTGCGGGCCCCGGTTCCAAAGCGTATGGGTCGCCCAGCGTGAAAGCGGGATGGTTTGGCCGGTGGAGCGTTGCGGGTTCCATTTCGCGTCAGGTGTTTTGGCCTATTCCCAATGTGGACTCACTCCTGGTGGCGATGGAAGCTCATCCACCCCCGGGGGACCCGGCACTCCGCGAAGTAATGGATGAGCTTGTGACGCACGCTTTTCGATCCCGGCGCAAGATGGCGCGAGGCGCCTTGGCCGAATATTTGGGATCGGAGTTCGTCTCTGGCCTGATTGAGAAGGCTGGTCTCGCCCCGACAGACCGGGGCGAAGCCTGGAGCCTCACTGATTTTGTGGCTCTCGCGCGAGTAGTGCAGGACTCCCGGTGACGCGCCGGGAGTTCTCCACCGCGTGGATACTCCTCGCGGTCGTGGTGGGCGGCGTTCTGGGAATATTTGTCCCCTTCACGTTCCCCGGGTTAGAGATCATCACCTGGGTGGCCCTGGCTCTCATGGTGTTTTCGGTGGTGTCGGCGTTGCCGTTGTTGTCGCTCGGCAAAGCTGTCGCAAAACCTCGCGTGGTGGTGGCGCTGTTTGCGGTGAACCTGGTGGTGGTTCCGGTGGTTGCGTTCATTCTTTCGCGGGTGTTGTGGCAACACCCGGCCTTACAGGTGGGCTTACTTTTGGTGTTGTTAGCACCGGGGGTGGCGTTGTCATTGACGACCGTCAAACAGGCGGGTGGGGATGTGGAAAGTGTCCTCGGGGTGAAACCGCTGTTGCTGGTGGGCCAGCTCATTGTGGTGCCGGTCTATGCGGTGGCCTTGAGTGGGGGGGTGCTCGGGTTTGATGATTTTCCTGCCACCTTCGCCGCTGTTATGGGGGCCATTGTGGTGCCCGGTGTGTTAGCTCTCCTCTTTCAGCTCTTAGGTCAGCGCACTGTTGGTCTCGCCCAAGCGCGTCAGCGTTTCACCCGCTACCCCGTGGTATTCATCGCGGTTGCGGTGATTTTTGTCCTCTGGTCGAGGGTCCCCGATCACTCGGCAGAACTGATGGAACTTTTGCGGCTGGTGCCGCTGTTCTTTGCTTTTCTTGTTCTTCTGGCGCCCCTGGGGTTACTCGCGGGAATCCTCGCCAGTCTCACCCCCAGTGAAAGACGCGCCATCATGATTGTGGGGGCGGGACGCGGCGGGGTCATCATGTTGCCGATCACCATGGCGCTTGAGCCAGAAATGTGGGGAGTGATTCCGTTGGTCGTTGTCGTCCATCTCGTCATCGAAATTCTCGGGATGATGGTCTATCGCACGATTGTTCCCGAAATCGTTCCCCTGGATGGGCCCTAAAACTGAGTTAGCCTGGGGCGATGACAAAGACCATCACGGCACAGGCGCCGGGCAAAATTAATCCTCTTCTCCGCGTGGGACCCGTGAACGACACCGGGTATCACGAAATCTTTACCCTGTTCCACGCCCTTGACTTGTGGGAAACCGTGAGCGCCACCGAAGCGGACGAGTTTTCTCTCACGCTGGAGGGTGACGTTCCGCTTGAAAATGTTCCCCTGGATGGGTCAAACCTGGTGCTGAAGGCTGCCCACGCGCTAGCGGCGGTCCTCGGTCACACGGGGGGTGCAGCCCTTCATATTCACAAAAGAATTCCTGTCGGTGGGGGAATGGGCGGTGGCTCCGCTGATGCTGCCGCAGCGCTGGTGGCGCTAAACGAACTGTGGGGGTCACAGGCTGATGCCGACACCCTGCGCGAGATTGCGCAGGGCCTCGGGGCGGATGTTCCCTTTGCGTTGCAGGGCGGAAGTGCTCTTGGCCGCGGAAATGGCAGCGAGTTAGAACCTCTGGCCGCAGGCCCGCTCTATTGGGTCCTCATTCCGGTGGATCACCACCTTTCCACTGCAGAGGTTTACGCTCACTTTGATGTTTTGGGGGGCAGTAAGGGTGAGGAGCTCCCCACCGAGTTGCCGCAGGACATGATGGATGCCCTAGTGGCGGGGGATGGGGAGAACTTCTCAGACTTTCTGGAGAACGATCTCGCCGGCGCGGCAGCCGATCTTTACCCCGGTCTGATTACCGGGTTACTCGATAGCGATTTAGCTGGTTCACTCCACACCATGGTGTCGGGGTCAGGCCCCACCTGCGTGGCACTGGCGCGGGATGTCGAGCATCAGAGCGACATTGTTCAGTCGCTTCGGGATAACGGTCACCACCCGATTCCTACGGTGTCGACTCCTCTGGGAGCTCATCTGGTGTGACCGGTTCCTTCTGGAACACGCTGAGTAAGACCAGGTAAATCGCCGAGCCCACCAAGAAAATATCGGCCACATTGCCGACAAAAAATCCTGCGTAATCAATGAAATCGACAATATGGCCTTCCCCAAATCCGGGGTCGCGAAAAAGTCGGTCCCCCAGGTGGCTGATGGCACCGCCCAGCAGACCGGCAAGCCCGATGCCCAATGCCACACTGTTGGTGCGGAGAGACATCCACACGATGGCGATCACGGCAATCGCTGCGACCACGGTGAGAACCCAGGTGAAATCTGAGGCCAACCCAAACGCGGCACCGGGGTTATAAATCAAGCGCCAGCCCAACAGTTCCCCCACCACAGGGTGGTATTCGCGAAGCTCCAAGCTCGATTCGGCCCACCATTTGGTGCCCTGGTCCAGGGCGACAATTGCCAGGGCAGAAAGCCCAATCCACCAGCGCAGAGCATGCGGAGTTGAAGTTGTCACGACGTCCTTTGAGGTGGGGGGGTGACTCTATTGTTTCACGAGCGTGCCGGGGAGAAACCCTCAGCGGCTCTCCACATCCAGGCTTAAGGCCCGAAGTGCTGTGGCCATACTTTCCCGGTCTGCTCGGGGCAGGGAGCGTAATAGCTCGTGTTCGGCATCAATCAGGGTGGAGAAGGCAATATCAATCGCCGCCAAACCCTGGGGGGTGAGCGTTACCACCACGCCCCGGCCGTCCTCCGGGTGAGAGGTTCTGCTGATTAATCCTTTGCCCTCCAACTTGCCCAAACGATGTGTCATCGCCCCCGAACTCACCAAAGTTTCTTGCAACAAATTTTTGGGGCTGAGATGAAAAGGGTCGCCAGCGCGGCGAAGTGCTGCCAAAACATCAAACTCCCACGACTCTAAACCGCTCGCTTTGAACGCCGTTTTACGAAACGTTTCCACCCTTTTTCCGATGCGGCTCACCCGGGAAAGCACCTCTAAAGGGGACACATCAAGGTCGGGGCGTTCGCGTTGCCAGGCTTGCACGATGCGATCAACATCATCTCTCGGGCCTGTCATCACACCATTATCCTTCCTCTGGCAGAATAGGGGAGGCCTCTGGCCATTCCGCCTTGGTGTAACGGCAGCACGACAGCCTTTGGAGCTGTTAGGTCTAGGTTCGAATCCTGGGGGCGGAGCCACAGAGCGCACATGGTGTTGTTCACCACCAATGTGCGCTTAAATGGTCCTATGACGCAACAGGCGCTCGCGGTCGTGGTTCTCGCTGCCGGTCAGGGCACCCGGATGAAATCCGATAAAGCCAAGGTTCTTCATGAACTTTCCGGAATCCCGCTAATTGGGCACGTCCTTGCGACTGCCACCGCAGTGGAACCCGACCACATTGCCGTGGTCATCCGTCACCAACGTGATGCTGTGGCCGCAGCCGTCACAGACTTTGTGGAGGACGCGATACTGGTCGACCAAGACGACATTCCTGGGACAGGGCGCGCGCTTGAGCTTGCCCTGGAAAGCCTCCCCGCAGAGTTTCACGGCGACGTTGTCGTCATCAGTGGCGATGTTCCCCTATTGGATTCCGACACCCTTCTCGCGGTGGTGGAGCATCACCGTCTGCAAGGTTCTGCGCTAACCCTGTTGAGTACGCTCCCGGAGGACCCCACCGGGTATGGCCGCGTGGTGCGATCCGACACCGGTGATGTGCTCAAAGTGGTCGAGCACCACGACGCTACGGACGCGGAGCGCACCATCCCCGAAGTTAACGCTGGCGTCTACATTGCGAAGAAGAGCGAGGCGCTGTCTCTGCTCTCGCAACTGGGCACCACGAACGCGCAGGGCGAAAAATACCTCACCGACATTGTGGAGGCTTTTCACCAGCGAGGTGATCGTGTTGACGCGGTGGTGGTGGAGGACTCTTGGCTTCTCGAAGGAATTAACGACCGCGCCCAACTGAGCGACGTCCAGGCCCGTTTGACCCGGATGACGGTGCGGGGTTGGCAACTCTCCGGGGTGACCATTGTGGACCCTGCCAGCACCATGATTGATCTCCAGGTTGAGTTGGCACCGGATGTGACCCTTCTCCCCGGTGTCCAATTGTTGGGGGACACCCGCATTGATGCCCACGCCACTATCGGCCCTGATTCCACCCTGGTGGACACCACTGTGGAATCCCACGCCCAGGTGGTGCGGACACATTCTGTGGGGGCCCATATTCGGGAGCATGCTTCCGTGGGGCCCTTCTCCTATCTGCGGCCCGGCGCAGTGGTCGGCCCGGAGGGCAAAGTGGGAGCTTTTGTGGAAATCAAGAACTCAACGCTCGGTCGAGGGGCAAAAGTTCCTCACCTGAGTTACATCGGGGATGCCGATATCGGACCTGGTACGAACATTGGGGCGGGAGCAATCACCGCAAATTATGACGGTGCCAACAAGCACCGCACCGTCATTGGTGCGGAAGTGCGCACAGGATCCCACACTGTTTTTGTTGCCCCGGTGGAGCTTGGTGATGGTTCCTACACTGCTGCTGGTTCCATCGTGCGACGCCGGGTGGAGCCGGGGGCATTGGCGATGAGTGTCGCCTCGCAGCGGAACCTTGAAGGCTGGGTTGAACACAACCGAGAGGGCTCGCCGGCTGCCATCGCAGCACAGAAGACCCGGGAGAGTAAAAAGTAAACATGTCCGCCGATTACAGGAGAAGGTCTTAGGCCGTTGACAAACATTTCCGCCACCCCAAAGAAAAATCTTGTCCTGGTGAGCGGTCGAGCTCACCCCGCACTCGCGGAGGCAGTAGCCACGGAGCTCGGCACCGAACTGGTCCACACGGATGCCCGAACGTTTGCCAACGGTGAGATTTATGCCCGCTACGACGACAGTGTTCGGGGCTCCGATGTGTTTGTGATTCAAGCCCACTCAGACCCGATCAATGAATGGGTGATGGAACAACTCATCATGGTGGATGCCCTGAAGCGGGCCAGCGCAAAACGAATCACCGTGGTGGCACCTTTTTATCCTTACGCCCGGCAGGACAAAAAAGGTCGCGGTCGTGAACCGATTTCAGCCCGTCTACTGGCAGATCTTTTCAAAGCTGCCGGTGCCGATCGCATCATGAGCGTTGACCTGCACGCCGCCCAAATTCAGGGTTTCTTTGATGGGCCCGTGGATCACCTTTTTGCTATGCCCGTGCTGTTGGAGCATTTTCGGGCCAAGCTTGACCCTTCGACCCTCACCGTGGTGAGTCCCGACATGGGTCGTGTGCGGGTGGCCGATATTTGGAGTGACAAATTGGGGGCTCCGCTGGCCATTATTCACAAACGTCGGGACCCCAAAGTTCACAACCAAGTATCCGTCCACGAAATCGTCGGTGAGGTGGAAGGCCGAGTGTGTCTCCTGGTCGACGACATGATTGATACCGGGCGCACCATTGTGAAAGCCGCCGAAGCGCTGAAAAATGCTGGCGCGACCAGCGTCATTGTCGCGGCCACTCACGCCGTGTTCTCTGACCCCGCCTCCACGGTGTTGCAATCACCGGTGATCGATGAGGTTGTCGTCACCGACACGTTGCCACTGGATCCCGCAAAAGGGTGGGACCGGCTCACCATTTTGCCGATTGCCCCGCTGCTCGCCAGAGCGATACGGGAAGTGTTTGAAGATGGCTCCGTCACCTCAATGTTTGATGGAGCTGCTTAGCTCCCGGTCAGAGGAACCAGCCTGGGGGCACCGGGTATTACCCCCAGGTGGGCCACAAAAAAGTCTTCTTGGCTTGCGATCTCTGCGTAACAATTCCAGCCGAACACTGCTGAATTTGTGATCTCAAACCGCGCTGTTGAGCCCAAGGCTCCGGGTGCGTAATAGGCGGTCGCAATCTGACAGGCGTACTGTGCGGTTTGCACCTGGGTAACCCAGGTGATGAGGATGCCAGGGAGCACGAGGGCAAGGACGGCGATACTGACCACCACCTGCAGTGCGCGGCGACGGGTCCTGGAATACAGCGGTCGCGTGGGTTCGTCGAACTCTTCTACCCCGAATGACATGTTCACCTTCTCGTTTTCTTGCGCGGTTATAGTGTGCCAGTGACCACTGTGAAAAGAATCCTGGGTCCCTTTGGCGCGGCAGGTTTGGGGCTTTCTGCGATGCTCGGTGCGGGAGTTTTTTGGGTGTGGGGTCCCGTGGTGGAACGGGCGGGTTCGCTGTTTCTGGTGGCGATCGCCCTCGCCGGCGCCATCGCCATGCTCAACGCCCTCACGGTGTCGCAGCTTGCGTTTCTCACCCCGGTTTCCGGCGGTGTGTATGCCTACGCAAAAGCCCACGTTTCGCCCGGTACCGGGTTCATGGCGGGATGGTTTTTTCTGGTCGGAAAAACAGCGTCCGCCGCGGCCATTGCGGCCATTGCGGCGGCCTATGTGTCGCCCACCCATGCCGGGTGGATGGCGCCCCTTTTCATCGGAGTTTTTGCCCTCATCAACATCACCGGAATACGCTCCACCGCCGCCGTCGGGATCACCATCGCTGGCATTGTGACGGTTGTGCTCCTCGCGGTCATTCTGGGGTCACCGCCAGCCCCCAGCGTTATGGGGTTCTCCGCTGAGGTCAGCGCCTACAGCCTGTGGCAGGCTTCTGGCCTGATGTTTTTTGCCTTCGCCGGGTATGCCCGAATGGCAACCCTGGGTGCGGAGGTGAAAAACCCGACCGTGGTGTTGCCCCGGGTGATTATCGGGACACTCCTCGCCGTCATCATCCTGTATTCGCTGGTCGCCCTCAGTGTTGTCCGATCCTTGCGATATGCGGGCGTGGCGAGCAGTGCCACACCGGTTGCCGACGCTTCACCGGAGGAGTGGCGACCCCTGGTCGCCGCTATTGCCGTCCTAGCAAGCCTCGGGGCACTCAGTGCGATTCTTGCCGGGTTATCCAGGACATCTTTAGCGATGGCCACACAGGGCGACCTACCCCGGGGCTTGTCACACGTGTGGTCACGAACCTCCAGTCCCGCCGCAGCAGAAATAACGATGGCGATCCTCGCGATGGTGGTTGCTGCGACCGTGGATCCGCTCTATCTGGTGGGAATTTCGGCCACCACTGTCTTGACCTATTACGCGCTGGCCCATGTTTCTGCGCTGCGTCTCGCCCCGGCAGAGCGACGGATTCCCCGGGCTATTGCGTGGGTGGGGCTCCTCGGGTGTGCATCGCTCGTCCTTGCGTTACCCCTCCCGTCAGTATTAGCCGGTGCGGGGGTAGCGGTGGTGGGCCTGGCGGTGTGGTGGGTTCTTCGAAAACCCCAATACCGTCATGGTTAGACGACACGCTGATTCCAGGCTACGATTACGGGGTACTTCGGCGAGGAAGTGTGTCATCACACTTCGTAATCGACGCGGCGGAGCAGGCTCCTCAGGTCTCTCCTCACGCTAAGGCGTTCGAGTTCGAGAAAACCCACACAGGAGCAAAAACATCATGGCTGAAAATCGCGTAGAAGCGGACATCCGCACAAGTTTTGGGAAAGGTGCTGCCCGTAAGCTGCGCCAGGCCGGCAAAATCCCCGCCGTGGTCTACGGCCACGGCTCTGAGCCTTTGCATGTCGCCGTCCCCGCGCACGAAACCACGCTGATTGCGCGTCGATCCAACGCTCTGTTGGACCTCAAGTTGCCAGATGACCAGCAGTTGGTGCTAATCAAAGACATCCAGCGCGACCCTGTCCGCCAAATCATTGAACACCTTGACCTGGTGATTGTCCGTAAGGGCGAGAAAGTTACCGTCGATATTGCGGTTCACGTCGAAGGCGAGTCATACCCCGGCACCATGGTTCAGTTGGAGCACAACACCATCAGTGTTGAGGCAGAAGCTACCCACATTCCAGAATCGGTCACCGTCAGTGTTGAAGGCCTCGAAGAGGGTGCACAGATTCACGCCGGAGAAGTTACTCTTCCTGCGGGAACCACCCTGTTGAGCAGCCCTGACATGTTGGTTCTCCTCATCCAGCAGCCGCCCAAGGCTGAAGAAGTAGTCCCCGTTGACGGCGATGTGGCTTCCCCAGCAGAGGCAACATCAGAGTCTGGTTCTAGCGATGACGGTGGCGAATAGCCCTGCGTTGGCTAGGAAACTCCCGCACTAAACCCTCCACCTCACAGTGGCTTGTTGTGGGGCTCGGTAACCCGGGCCCTCGTTACGAGCTCACCCGGCACAATGTTGGGCAGCGCGCCATCGCGGCTTGCGCCTCCAGTGCCGGGGTGAAGTTTACGAAGTTCAAATCCCACGGGGTAACCGCCCTGGCCCCACACCCCACCGGAATTAGTCTGCGGTTTGCTGCCACCACCAGTTTTATGAACCTCTCCGGGGGCCCCGTTCAGGCCATGATGGCGTTTCACAAAATACCGGCATCCCAGCTCATCGTCGTTCATGACGAGTTGGATTTAGCACCCGGTGTGGTGCGCCTGAAACAGGGGGGTGGGCACGCTGGCCACAATGGGCTTCGCGATATTGCGCAGGCGCTCGGAACCCCCGACTTTTTTCGCATCCGGGTGGGAATTGGGCGACCTGAAGGCCGAATGCCTCCGGCAGATTATGTGCTGAACAATTTCGACCCGGCGGAAGAGGCGGCGCTTGCCGAAACTTTTGCCACCGTATGCTCCGCCACGGAAATTTTGGCCACCGAGGGTTTGCTTGCCGCTCAGGGTCGCATCCATTCCCCATCTTCTGGAGCGTAGGCTTTCGTCAGTGAGCTTGAACACACTCTTAGCCTGGCTGAGCAAAGACGACGATTTTCGTTCTGCCCTAGCGCTGTCCGACACCGGCGGATCTGTGGTGTTGCCACCAGGAATCTGGGCCCCCTATGTGGCCGGGATTGTGGGGAGAGTAGACAACTCTGTCACGGTGGTGGTGTGTCCCACAGGTCGCGAATCCGACCAACTTCGGGACCAACTGCGCACCCTGGTGTCCACCACGACGACGGTGCTCGATTTTCCAGCTTGGGAAACTTTGCCCCACGAGCGCCTCAGCCCACACGCCGAAACAGTGGCGCGCCGACGCAGTGCCCTGCGGGCACTTCGCTCGGCGGCGCGCAAAAAAAGGGACGGGCCACTCGTGGTGGTGGCCTCGATTAGGGCTCTTGTCCAACCGGTGAATCCCACTATTGCGGACATTGAATCTTTTGTGGCGAAGGTGGGGGATTCGCAGTATTCCCTGGAGGAATGGACCAGCTACCTTGTGCAGGCTGCCTACCAAAGGGTGGATTTAGTCACCAGGCGTGGCGAGTTTGCGCTTCGCGGGGGAATTCTTGACGTATTTCCTCCCCTTGCCGACCACCCGGTTCGACTTGACTTCTTTGGCTCAGAAATTGAGTCACTCTCCTTCTTCGCTGTCTCAGACCAGCGGTCACTGCCAGAACCTGTCCACCAGATTGCCCTAGACCCTGTTCGCGAGATGCTCCTGGATGAGGGTGTCCGATCCAGAGCCCTGCAGTTGGCGGGCGAATACCCGGGCCTGGGCGGGATGTTGACAAAAATCTCTGAAGGGATCCCCTGCGAAGGGATGGAATCCCTGCAGCCCTTATTGGTCGACAGCCTGGTGTCACCCTCCTCCTTGTTCCCGGAGGACACGGTGGTGGTGGAGGTGTCGTGGCAAAAAGTTGCCGCCCGGGCGGAATCGCTTCGCCACACCAATAAAGAATTTCTCCACGCCGCCTGGGAGGCGGCCGCCATGAGTGAAGGTCAAGCACCCATCGATCTTGAGTCTGGTGATTTCCTATCCCGTGACGAGGTTCGGGATGATTGCGCGCCACGGCCGTGGATCAGTGTCGATTCCCTCGACGCTGGTAACGAGGGGTTGCACCGACCCGATATTCACCCGGTCGTGTTGGGGACCGGTGGGGTGGAAGAAGTGTGGGACCTGATCGCCGCCAAAGTTCAGGAGGGTGAACAGGTTGTGTGTGTTGCCGGTGGCCACGGTTTGGTGGAACGCACCGCACACCTCCTCGCAGAACGCGGGATAGCCCACCGGATTGAGGAAGACGCTATCAACCCCGCCAACGGGGTTGTGAGCGTTGTGCAGGGTGTCCTCCTGGAAGGGTTCCAACTCCCCGGCAGCACACGCAGTGTGGTGAGCGAAAAAGAACTCTTTGGGAAAGCGGTGACCGCTTCGCCGCGAAGCGGTCGCACCCTGGCGGCAAAACGAACAAAAGTGGTGGACCCCCTCCAACTCACCTCGGGCGACTATGTCGTGCATGACACCCACGGGGTGGGACGTTTTATTGAGGTGGCAACCCGCGAAATCTCCACCGGTGGTCGCAATGCCATGAAAAGCGAGCGGGAATTCGTGGTCATCGAATACGCACCCTCAAAACGCGGGAGCCCACCGGATCGACTCTTTGTTCCCACCGATCAACTGTCTCAACTCAGCCATTACGCGGGTAGCGATTCACCCGCTCTCTCCAAAATGGGGGGCTCGGACTGGTCCGCCACCAAAGGAAAAGCCCGCAAAGCGGTGCGCGAGCTTGCCCTTGACTTGGTGAAGTTGTATTCCGCGCGAATGTCGGCGCCAGGCTATGCGTTTGGGCCGGACACCCCCTGGCAGCGCGAGCTTGAGGAAGCCTTTCCTTTTGTGGAAACCCCGGACCAGTTGACCACCATTGACGAGGTTAAAGCGGATATGGAACGCCCCATTCCGATGGATCGTCTGGTGGCGGGCGATGTGGGGTTTGGCAAAACAGAGATTGCGGTCCGGGCAGCCTTCAAAGCGGTTCAAGAAGGAAAACAGGTGGCCATCATTGCCCCCACCACACTGCTGGTGAAGCAACACATGGAAACTTTCCTCGAGCGTTACGCCCCTTTCCCCGTCAACTTGAGAGCTCTGTCGCGTTTTCAAAGTGCCGCCGAATCACGGTCCGCCATCGCCGGTTTGGCGGATGGGAGTGTGGATGTGGTCATCGGGACCCATCGCCTGTTGGGGAAAAATGTGGTGTTCAAAGATTTGGGCCTGATTGTTGTGGATGAAGAACAACGATTTGGTGTGGAACACAAAGACCTGTTGAAGTCGCTGAAAATCAATGTTGACGTCTTAGCGATGAGTGCCACCCCGATACCGCGAACACTGGAAATGGCGGTCACCGGGATTCGCGAAATGTCGACTTTGGCGACACCGCCGGAAGCCCGGCACCCCATTCTCACTTTTGTGGGCCCCTACAACGACGCCCAGGTGGTGGCCGCCATCCGGCGGGAATTGTTGCGCGAAGGTCAAGTGTTTTTCGTCCACAACCGGGTGTCCTCGATCGGCCGGGTCGCCTCCCACATCCAAGAGTTGGTTCCGGAAGCTCGGGTGGCGATTGCCCACGGGCAAATGGCAGAAGCCGACCTTGAAGGCGTCATGGTCGATTTTTGGGAGCGACGCTTTGATGTGTTGGTGTCTACCACCATCATTGAAACGGGTCTGGATGTCACTAACGCCAACACCCTCATCGTGGATCGGGCAGAACGTTACGGTTTGTCCCAATTACACCAGCTGCGCGGCCGGGTCGGTCGAGGGCGGGAACGCGGTTACGCCTATCTCCTGTATGACCCAGAGATGCCGGTCGGGGAGACCGCCCACGACCGTCTAGCGACGCTCGCCGCCACCACCGATCTCGGGGGTGGGACGCGGATTGCCCTCAAAGATTTGGAAATGCGGGGAGCGGGAAACCTTTTGGGGGCCGAACAGGCCGGACATATCCAAGGGGTGGGCTTTGACCTGTACCTTCGGATGGTCTCCGAAGCGATCGCCACGTTCAGGGATGAGGTGGCACCGGGCCAAACGGAGCTTCGCTTGGAGCTCCCGGTGGATGCGAGGATTCCGCTGGATTATTTGGATTCTGAGCGCTTGCGACTAGAGATGTATCAAAAACTCTCCGCCACCGCTGCCCCCACCAACCCGGAGACCGCGATTGCTGAACTGGTCGAAGAAATGATCGATCGTTACGGGGAATTACCGACACCACTGGAAACTTTGGTGTCGATCACCAAACTTCGCCGCATGTCGATGGCGCGGGGGCTGAGTGAGGTCATAGTGATGGGCAACAAGCTTCGGATGGTGGGACCACCATTGCCGGATTCGCTCCAGGTGCGCCTGGCAAGGCTCTACCCGAAAGCTCAGTACATCCAGCCGGCCAGGGTGGCGCTGATCCCGCTGCCAGAGGAGTACACCGACTCGGCACTGGTGGCGTGGGTGGAAGGGGTGCTGGATGCTCTGCATCCTGCACCGGTCAGCGCTGAGGTAGCAGAATAGGGCTATGCAGCCAGAGCACCCCGGGGTCACCGCACTGATTGCCACGATGGCCACGCTTCGCGGGCCAGGTGGCTGCCCGTGGGATGCTGAGCAAACCCACGAATCATTGGTGGGGTACCTCTTGGAGGAAACCTTTGAGCTGATTGAAGCCCTCGAATCGGGTTCCAGAGACGATATTCGGGAAGAGCTCGGTGATGTGCTGTACCAAATTCTTTTCCACGCCGATATTGCCGCCGATGACCCGCTAGACCCTTTCACCATCGACGACGTTGCCGCGGAGGTGGACGCCAAAATGCGGCAACGCCACCCCCATGTTTTCGCAGACGGGGAGGCCCGCACCGTGGCGGAGGTCACCCAGGCGTGGAACGACATCAAGGCGGAGCAAAAGAAAGACCGCAGCAGCCCGTATGAGGGTATTCCGGGGAAACTTTCCGCCCTGGCACGGGCTGCCAGTGTCCTTCGCCGTGGTGGTGAGGAAGGGGACATTGCGGTGTCCCCACTCCACATCCCACCCGCAAATGAAAAAGAATTAGGGGAATTATTACTCAGCATCGTGGCTGATGCTGGTCGCAGAGGGCTGGACGCGGAGCGTGCGCTGCGAGGTGTGTTACGCGAAAGGGAAGCCGGTAGCAACCCTTCCGCGTGAGAGAATAACCACATGGCTGTCAGTTCTGCACGGGGGATGAGGGATTTTCTTCCCCGCGATAAAGAACACCGGGACCACGTGTTGGGCATCATTGCTGCGACCTATCACCGCCACGGTTTTGAGTCGATAGAAACTCCCGCGGTGGAAGAGTCCACAACCCTTCACTCGGGGCTTGGCGGGGATAACGAAAAACTGAGTTTTCACATTATGAAACGGGGCCTCACCACCGAGGATATGCAAGGCGCATCCTCAGTGGAGGAGCTCTCTGACTTAGGGCTCCGGTTTGACCTAACCGTGCCACTGGCACGGTTTTATGCCAGCAATCACGCCAGCTTGCCGCCCGTGTTTCGCTCGTTTCACACCGGGCCGGTGTGGCGGGCAGAACGCCCCCAAAAAGGACGCTACCGGCAGTTTGTGCAAGCCGATATTGACACTCTGGGTGAAGCAAGCTCCCTGGCGGAGGTAGAAATTTTGTTAGCAACCGCAGATGTCCTCAAACGGCTCGGGGTGGACGGCTGGCGCTTTCGCATTAACGATCGCAGGTTACTCACCGAAGTCTTGACGGCAGCAGGGGTACAAGAATCCGAACACCCGGTCGCCATGATTGTGATCGACAAGCTCGACAAAATTGGTGCCCCCGCGGTCCTCACAGAACTAGCGGAACGCTTGAGCCCAGGGTTCTCCGGTGATGTCCTTGCGCGAATGCTCGAAGGCTCGGACGTAGGCTTTGATGCTGAATCCATCGCCACCCTCATGGGGGACACCGACACTTCCCGGCAGGTGGCGAGTGAATTAGTGGAATGGGTGTCGAAAGTTTCGACACTGACAGACCCCGGTGTGGTGGTGTTTGATCCCACCCTGGTTCGGGGTATGGGGTACTACACCTCGTCAATTTTTGAAATATCTCATCCTGAGCTGGGGAGCTCGCTCGGGGGTGGCGGACGATATGACGGCATGATTTCCCGGTTCTTAGGCCAGAGTGTGCCGGCAGTGGGGATGTCTCTGGGCTGCGAAAGACTCCTGGAAGTTGTTCCGGAGGTGGCGGTGGAGCATTTTGAGAAAGTAGCCCTCGCGTATGACCCCGAGGCTCCAAGTTCCCATCTTGTCGCCATCAAGATGCACCTTGTTTCCACCGGTCACCAGGTCAGGCTGGTGCCACAGTCCAGAAACATGCGCGCCGTATACGAAAGGCTCGCCGCTGATGGTTTTCAGCGGGTGGGGGATGTGGGCCCGGACACGCAGAGTGCGGAAGCAATTACCTGGCGCGACCTCGAATAGTTTCGAGCCCTCGCTAGAATGAGCTGTCCCTGAAGAGAAGGAGCCCTTGTGGCCGTTATTGAAGCCCTAAATGCCCGCGAAATCCTGGATTCCAGGGGAAACCCCACCGTCGAGGTCGAAGTGCTCCTCGACGACGGTGTCACAGCGCGAGCAGCGGTGCCCTCCGGCGCCTCCACGGGAGCTTTTGAAGCGTATGAGCTTCGCGATGGCGACAAAAATCGCTACATGGGTAAAGGGGTTCAGAGTGCCGTTCGCGCGGTGTTGGAAGTTCTTGCTCCCGCCGTAGAGGGTGTGGAGGCGAGCGAACAGCGGATTGTCGACCAGATTTTGAGGGACACCGATGGCACCGCCACGAAAAAAAAGGTGGGGGCTAACGCCATTCTCGGAGTCTCTCTCGCCGTGGCGAAAGCTGCTGCTGAGTCGGCAGATTTGTCCCTCTTTCAGTATGTCGGGGGCGCCAACGCCCACATTTTGCCGGTCCCCATGATGAACGTCATCAACGGTGGTGCCCACGCAGATACTGCAGTGGATATTCAAGAATTTATGGTGCTCCCCATTGGTGCCACCAGCTTCTCCGAAGCGTTGCGGATGGGGACAGAGACGTACCACGCCCTGAAAGCAGAACTGAAGAAAGCAGGGATGCAGACCGGGTTGGGTGATGAGGGTGGTTTTGCCCCCGAGCTTGCCAGTAACCGTGCGGCACTGGACTTCCTAATGGCCGCCATCGAATCTGCTGGCTTCACGCCCGGATCAGACATTGCGTTGGGGCTTGATGTTGCCGCAACCGAAATGTTTAGTGCGGGCACCTACTCCTTCGAAGGGCAACAGCGCGATGCTGCGTTCCTCGCGGATTATTACGCCGACCTGGTGGCCAGTTATCCCTTGGTCACCATTGAAGACCCGTTGGATGAAAACGACTGGGACGGTTGGGTGGCGCTAACGGCCGCCATCGGCGACAAAGTGCAACTGGTCGGTGATGATCTTTTCGTCACCAACCCTGCTCGCCTGGCCGACGGGATTGCCCAAGGAGCTGCCAACTCGCTCCTGGTCAAGGTGAACCAGATTGGCACTCTCTCGGAAACTTTGGATGCGGTGCGGATGGCGCACGGAGCCGGTTACACGGCCGTGTTGTCACACCGCTCCGGTGAAACCGAGGACACCACCATCGCCGACCTGTCGGTCGCCACAAACTGTGGTCAAATCAAGACTGGCGCGCCGGCACGAAGCGAACGGGTCGCGAAATACAACCAGTTGTTGCGTATCGAAGAGGAACTCGGGGACGCCGCCGTGTATGCGGGTGCTGGCGCCTTCCCTCGTTTCTCGTAGGGCCTGCGCGCCCTAGGGTGCGGCTAAGCCTGGCTGTCTACACTGAGTAAGTGGCCACAAAAGCGGGAAAGTCTCAGAAAAAAGGCGCCTCTACGGCGTCTGTTTTTCAGTCTCTGCAAGCCTCCGGTTTTGCTGTTGTCGTCCTAGTTTTGATTGTTGCCGGGGTGGTCGTTCTCTCCCCAACGTTGAGTATCCTCGCCGAACAACAGCAAGAAATTGCGACCCTAGAAGCAGCTCTGGCCGAAAGTCAACAAGAAGTGTTGACCCTGGAGGAGCAGCGCGAGCGTTGGCGTGACCCCGCATTTGTGGAGACCCAAGCCAGGGAGAGACTGCTGTTCGTCTATCCCGGTGACATCACCTATCTCGTCATCGATGATGTTGGTGCTGACCCGGACGAACAAGAATTTGACGTGTCAAAAGACATCGTGAATTCCTCCACTGATTGGCGCGAAGCCCTGCTCGCCTCCTACCTGGTGGCTGCCACCACCTCAAGTGTGGAACCCGGTGGCTCGGTGGTGCCGGAGCTCGTGGAGCCGACACCGTGAGATCCCCCGGTGACACCCCCACCCCCGCCGATATCGCCTCGGTCAGTGATCAACTGGGCCGTCCCGCGCGAGACATCCTGGGAGTTTCTGCCCGCTGCGTCTGTGGCAACCCGATAGCGGTCGTCACCAAGCCACGCCTCCACACCGGGACACCGTTCCCCACCCTCTATTACCTCAGTCAGCCGGCCGCCACAAAAGCTGCGTCACGACTGGAGGCAGAAGGAAAAATGGTGGAATACCAGGACCGGTTGGCCGGGGATGAGGATGCTCGCACCCGCTACCAGGCTGCCCACGACGATTTCCTTGCCGAACGCGAAGCTCTCGAACATGTGGAAGAAATTACCGGCATCTCTGCCGGGGGCATGCCGAGTCGGGTCAAGTGTTTACACACCCTGATGGCGCATTCCCTCGCGGTGGGGGAAGGTGTGAACCCGGTGGGGGATTGGGCACTGGCAGACGCGTCCTGGAGTCCTAGTAGGTGTGAATGTTGACTCCACACCGGCGACTTTTTGCCCTAGCACTGGTGGTGGCGGTGGGGTTCAGCCCTGGATTGTTGATGGCGCCACCCGCGGCTATTGCCGATCAGGTGCGGGAGCGACAGTACTGGCTTCAAGATTATGGAATCGAGCGGGCCTGGGGCATCACGCGCGGCGCTGGTGTGCGGATAGCCATCATCGACACGGGTGTGGATGGCACCCACCAGGATCTGCAGGGAGCGGTGGTGGCGGGAGCTGATTTTTCCGGGTTAGGCAGCAGTGACGGTCAAACCCCGGTGGGTTTTGACCGTCGCCACGGCACGATGGTGGCATCCCTCGCTGCCGGGCGCGGCAACGGTATTGATAACGGTGTTCTGGGGAGCGCGCCGGAGGCGGACATCATTAGCGCATCCATGAGTTTTGGTGCCGGGGCAGTGTCACCGGATGACCAGATTGCTCGCGCCGTGAGATTTGCCGTGGATGCGGGAGCGGGAGTGATTTCGCTGTCGTTGACCAGAAATACGAGAGATTGGCCCGAAAGTTGGGATGATGCTTTCACCTATGCGGCCGAGAATGATGTTGTGGTGATTGCTGCTGCCGGGAACCGGGGCAGCGGAACTGTTGCAGTGGGGGCACCAGCAACCATGCCGGGTGTGTTGACGGTGGGTGGGGTCACGCAGGAGGGCATCGCCAGCGATGCCGCGTCCTCCCAAGGCATCACCATTGGTGTGATGGCGCCCAGTGAAGGTTTAG
>Ga0208413_1000195_pt1 | contig 52796 bp, 46 predicted proteins | sample AntAceMetag02UKD_FD_184761 | JGI IMG/M metagenome (GOLD analysis project Ga0208413, IMG submission 184761) | Saline lake microbial communities from Ace Lake, Antarctica - Antarctic Ace Lake Metagenome 02UKD (SPAdes) (version 2) | ecosystem: Environmental > Aquatic > Non-marine Saline and...
GTCACTCAATCTCCCAGTGCTCCGCCACCCCTCTTAGTACCCGAGGTTATACTGCCGTGTAGTTTACTTTATGATACGAGTCGACCACGTCCAAGTTGCACGCTTACGGCTTCGCGACAGCCTGACTCTCAGGGTTAGGGTTTTTGTGTCAGCAATGGAAGTGGGTTTTGCGCGCTGGAGGATTCAGGTCGAATAGACAAAGACCTTTTCTTGAAAATCGTTCGTTCCATTCCAGATCGAAGAAAATTCTCGATTTGATTCCGATGCTGGACGCTTTCCTTTTTAAGAATTCTTGTATCTCTTTGTAGTGATTTTCTGAATCAATGTCCTTGAACGTGAAATTTCGCTTTAGTTTCAATGCACGGATTTCAAGCGAAGAAAATACGAATTCCGATTGAAAGATTTGACTGTCAAGAGGTAGGAAAAGCAGGTCTATGTTTTTGTCTCTTGCTTCTTGGAAGTCTTCCCCCATCGCAACCATGTGCTCAATAACGATGTCGATTGGTTTCCGTATTTTGTTAAAGGAGCTCAACTGGGAAGGTCGAATGTTACTTCGTAATGCTTCAATTAAGGATTCTGCGATTGAACATGAAAATCGGTGGAGGTCTAATTCGCTCTCAGCACGATTCACCTCAGAAATGATTAGGTTCTTAGATCGTCTTAAAACTGAGCGGCAGATTTCACCGCTACCTTTTTTCGCTTTGTCGACTCGATGAAATCCACGAAAAGTATTGGATCCAAGGCTTAGATCCACGAGTTCTTCAAAGCTAAATAATTTGGATGGCGTGTGGAAAATCGCTGTGCCTAATTCAGTGAATAATCTAATTTTCCCCGAATTTGATTCCGATAACTGCATTGGCTCCTTTTTCCCTAACGTCGAGGTCTGAAACGGCGCGTTAGCGACGTTGTCCAGCCGCGTATTGTTGCATTCATTAATAAAATGATCTGAACCTATCTATCGAATCACTTTTCGCCTCCGCTTTCAAATATATCCAACGATTTAGATCAGAGAAGAGGGACCAGTAAGTGAACTCTCATACGCCAAAGTCGTGTAACTGGCCCGAATTCTCTGCAGCGCCTTGATGGATGAAATTCTGCGATTGAGCTGGGGGAATGTGATCATCTGCGCGGGGTTCAGTCGGTCGGTTTTTCTAACGTTCTGATCAGTTTCAGTAGAGTGGTTTTTATCGATGATCCGACTACTTTCGATTTCCACAGTTTCCATCATTGTGTAGTCACATTAAAATGTGAAATAAAAAGTGATTCGAGGGAAGTCACAAATGAATGCACTTTGCTTCGGAGATTTCATATTCAAATGGGCTACTATGACACAGGGAAATCATGGCGAAAAAAGGACGAATGATGCGCCTCAGATGAAGTAACAGCGTGAGGCGGTTGGTGTAATCGCAGGAGTTGAATTGAGGGGAGAAGGGACTTGATTGTTGGTTTACCACCTCAAGGGCTTCTTGAAATACCGTCGAAACCGAGAGGATCAAATTGAGGTGCGGCGATTGGCGGGGGCGTCAAGAATGGGCATGAGGAGGCGTATCCGCAGCGGGGCTGGGAACCTACCTCATTTCAGGATTGATTGGCGATACCGACGGGAAAGCACAGACAGGAATGTCTGTGTCACCACTTGAGAGGCTCCCCTCCCCTCTCCGTTACCAAAAAGCTTACGGGAAGTCTTTAGGAAATACTCAGGCCGAGTTGACCAAAGGCCAACTCACGCTCTTCCAAGAGTTCTTTATTGGACGCGGCAATTTGCTCCTTGGCGTAGGCGGAGAGTTTGATGCCTTCCACTACCCGCCACTTGCCGGCGCCATCGACCTTGATGGGCAAGGAGGTGATGATGCCTACTGGCGTGCCATACTCGCCGGTGGAGCAGACGCACACACTGTGCAGATCGCCCCGGGTCGGATTGCTCAGATCCCGCACCGTATCGACCACGGCATTGGCCGCCGATGCCGCCGAAGAAGCCCCGCGTGCTTCGATGATCGCCTTACCGCGTTGTCCGACGGTGGGCACAAAAGTGTCGCGCAACCAGGACTGGTCCAGAATCGAATCCGTCACCTGACTGCGGCCAATCTTAGCGTTTTCAAAGTCCGGATACATGCTCGGACTGTGGTTTCCCCAGACACAGAGCTCGGATACCTGCGCGACCGGCACGCCTGCTTTTTGAGCGAGTTGACTCTTAGCCCGATTCTCGTCGAGACGAGTCATGGCAAAGAACTGATCATCAGGAATGCTGGGCGCACTCTTCATGGCAATGAGAGCATTGGTGTTGCAGGGGTTACCCACCACCAACACGCGCACACTCGGTTTGGCGAAGTCATTAATCGCCTTGCCCTGCCCCACAAAGACCTTGCCGTTGATACCGAGTAGATCGGCCCGTTCCATGCCTTGCTTACGCGGCACCGAACCGACCAGCAGTGCCCAATCAACGTCCTTAAATCCAACGCTCATATCCGAAGTCTGCACAACCTCCGTGAGCAGAGGGAACGCACAGTCGTCGAGCTCCATGGCCACGCCTTTTAAGGCGGCCATACCGGGTTCGATCTCGATGAGATTTAACGCGACCGGTTGGTCAGCGCCGAACATGTGCCCGGAAGCGATGCGGAACAACAGCGCGTATCCAATATTTCCCGCGGCACCGGTAACGGCCACGCGGATGGGAGTCTTTTTTGAGGAGAACGGGGTCATGAAAAGCGTTTTTGGGGGTTAACCGAGTTTAGCCATGATCTGGTCGGTGATCTTCTGCACGAGGGCTTCATCGACCGCTCCCGTTGGAACCGGCGCGGCACAACCGCAAGCCCCGCCGGAGGGCTTCGTGTTCACGGTAATTTCGCCCGCATCACACAATTCACACTCTTTAAGATTTTCCAGCCGTTGATCTGGCATACCAAGTTTTTTACGTAGCAAGATCAAGTCCTTGAGCTTGTCGGTGCCGTAAGACTTGGGTCCACCAATTTGCATCGAGATCGTGACCGTCTGACAGAAAGCATCGGTGTTTTCCATTTTCCAGTAAGCATCCTCGACGTCAGTGCCCCAGCAGATCACGCCGTGATTTTGCATGAGAATAGATTGGTGACGCTTAGCGAGCGCCCCCACTTCCTTGGCGTTTTCCGGCGTGCCGGGGGTCTGGTAACTAGCGAGACCGATTTCACCAAGAAACACTTCCGGCTCGGGGATTAAGCAGGACGGCGGAACCACTCCGGCGACGGCGAAGGCCGTGGCGTAAACCGGGTGCGCATGCACGCAAGACTTTGCCTTCGGCTCAGCTTTCATGATGCCCAAGTGAGTATTGACCTCGGAAGTCCGCGGGCGTTTTCCCGCGATTTGGTTGCCATCGAGATCGACCATGCAGATATCGTCCGGCTCCATGAATCCCTTGGAAATGAGGGTCGGCGTGCAGAGCACCAAATTATCTCCCACGCGGACCGTGATGTTGCCCCCGTTACCGTCAACATAACCCTTATTCCAGATGCGCTTGCCGATGCCGCAGATGCGCTCCTTTAAAACGAGAATCTCCTTCGAGTAGAAAAATTTCTCGATGGCGGCGGCCGTTTTTGGATCCGCTCCCGGTTTCCAGTCGTAAACCACATTCGGCAACACGGGATCATGGATTCTAACCGTTCCACCGGCGGCAGGCGCGGCGGCGGCGGCGGCTGCTTTCGCCGGGGCGCTACGCTTGTGTTTGCGCATGATGTCACGCGCCATGGGCGTGAGCTTGGCATCGGGGGGCACGCTGCAAAGCGACTGGCCTTGCTTCACTAGTTGTTCGAGATCTTTGGCGGTGTAGAGTTTACTCATTTTGTCCGAGTTTAGTTGTTAGAAATTCTGTAGAATACCGGAGGGGATTTTAGACCGGCGGGGAAAATTGAAAGGTGTCGAGGAGGGCCACCGTAATGGCATCGAGCGGGATCGGATAGGGAAAGGGTTGGGTGGCCTCGGCTCCTTCAACGTAGAGAATTTGGTCGCCCACTCCCGCGCCTAATTTGTCGTAGACCACCGGAGTGGATGCTTGGCCGTAGGCACGACGGCCGGTCAGCTCCTCGGTGCCCATGGGGCTCACCATCAACCAGCGACCGCCTTTGAATTGCGGGGCGAGATCACCAAAGGTGACGGTGCCGATGACCGTGCCAATTTTCATAGCTTATCAATCAGTCCCATGACTTCGTTGCGAATAGGTGAGTTAGCAAAGCCCGTGGTTTGCTGACTACGGGAACCATCGGTGGTGATAAAGACGAAGGCATGGCGGCCGGCGCCCAACGGATCCAGGGCGGCGAACGGCTCCCCGGCATCGCGCCCTTTTTCATCGACCGGGGTGCACAGCACGATCGTCTGCCCTTTGAGACTTGGGTCACAAAAACTAGAGGTCGCGTGACCATCGATCCGGGCGAGTATCATCGTAGATTGGCGTCAGGCCGTGGCGTCAAACGATGTTGAGTTGATCCACCAGCGTGCAGCGGCGGAAGCGAGTAAACGTGCGCGGAGTCGTGATGCCTTCACCGGTGGTGGTGGCAATCGAGAAGCTGATGTAGCCTTCTCCTCCCATGCCGAGTCCGGCCACGCAGGGACCATTCTTAACAAAGATGGTCGTATCCATGGCGCGAGCCATGTGCGTCATACTGGCCACGTTCATGGTGTGAACCATGGCGGAATGCTTGTAGCCATGTTCCGATTTTTTCGCCGCCACGACGGCTTCGGCAAAACTAGTGCTGCGAACGATCGGGAGCAGTGGCATCATCTGCTCTTCAACGACCAGCAGGTCGTCAGCCGCGGTCTCGGCGATGAGCATCTCGACCTTAGGGTCGATGGTCAGACCGGCGATGGCGGCAAGCTTCTGCGGCGACGCGCCCACATAGGCGCGGTTGAGCACCGGATGGGAGCAACCGCCGTCACCGGGACGGAAAGTGAAGACCTCTTTCTTGATCGCTTCAACCTGGGTCGAATTGAGCAACAAGGCCCCTTGGCGTTGGAATGCGGCCAAAGACTTCTGGTAAGCGTCGCCGACCGCGAAGACTTGTTTCTCGCCAATGCAGAGCAAGTTGTTGTCAAACCCACCACCGAAGATGATGTCGCGGGCCACCTTGTCGAAATCGATGGCGTGGCAGTCGTCGATGACCACCGGAGGATTTCCCGGTCCGGCACAGATCGCGCGCTTGCCAGTTTTCATGGCGGCATTGACCACCGCCGGACCACCCGTGATGCAGAGCAAATCAACCTCTTTCGAGGCGCAAAGTTCATTGAACGATTCGAGCGAAGGTTTCTCGACGGTGCACACCAAGTTGGTGATGCCGAGCTCCGCCTTGATCGCTTCGTTGAATTCGTGGACCGCCAGGGCGGCACAGGCGGCGCCCCCCGGATGCGGGTTGAAGACGACGGAGTTTCCCGCGGCGACGACGTTCACAATGTTGCCGGCCATGGTCGGAATCGAGTGCGTGACCGGCAGGATGCAACCGACCACCCCGAAGGGCGCGGCTTCGTCCATCGTGATGCCGAAATCCCCACTCATGCCCGAGGGCACGAGGTATTCGGTGCCGAGCACATTTTTGATGCCGTGGAGTTTGCCGATCTTGTGATCGAGACGACCAATCTTGGTCTCCTCAAATTCGACCGTGCCCCAACGCTCGGCATTATCGACACACATGGTCTTTACGATCTCGACCACTTTGGCGCGGGCCGCCCACCCTTTTTTAGAAAGTTGCTCGAACCCATCCCGCGCGGCCGAAGCGGCGGCGGAGGCGTTCTCGAACACTCCGTGACGTCCCGGACGGGAGATCACCGCGGGTGCACCGGAAGTGATCTGCATTTGCGCGATGACCTCGGCGACGACCCTTCGAATTGCTGCTTCGCTATATTGACTCATGTTTAATATCTCCTGCGACAGCACTTAGCTGTCTTTGGCTGCGTAAGTTGTCTTGCCGAGCACGGTGACCGTATCGACGAGTCCGACGATGGCGGCATCCACCGGCAGTAGTTTGAGGCCGTCGGCTTGGCGGGCGGAGCTGCCTTGCGCGAGCATGACAAGTTCACCTTCGCCGGCTCCGAGGGTATCAATCGCGACGATCGTGTTGGTGCCTTCCTTGAACCGGCCCGGGTCGTTGGGATCGATCAGCATCGGACGGACCATGAGCAGCTTGCGGCCACGCATGCTCTCGTCCTTTTTGGTCGATACGACCGAACCTATAACTTTGGCCAGATACATGGCGTTACTTGGACGCGCGTTTGGCGGCTGGCTTGGAGTGAGGGATGATCTTCTGGATGTCGTCGTGCGGACGGGCAATGACGTGGGCGCTCACCACTTCGCCATGCTGACTGGCCGCTTCCGCGCCGGTTTCGATCGCAGCTTTAACGGCGGCGACGTCACCGAGGATGGTCACACTGACGAGAGCACTACCGACTCCGGTCATAGGACCGGCGAGTTCCACGTTGGCGGATTTAAGCATCGCATCCGTGCCTTGCACGAGAGCGATGAGGCCTTTGGTTTCGAGAATTCCGATTGCTTGAGATGCCATTTTATTTGGTTGGGTTGGGTGGCTCCGGAGAGCCGGGATTTTGATTATTTTGCAAGGGTGTCGCGAGGGGCGACGTGACGATAAACTTCGCGGGCAATGACCAACTCTTCGTTGGCCGGTATAACGATAACTTTGATGGTAGAATCTGGGGTGCTGATAACGCCTTCTTGCCCACCGGTGACGGCAGCATTGGCGGCGGGATCAAGCTTGATACCGAGACCTTCGAGACCGGCACAAACCGCTTCCCGTAGCTCGACATTATTTTCACCGATACCTGCGGTGAAACTGATGACTTCGGCGCCGCCCATTTTGAAGAAAAACGAACCCGCCCAGTGGCGGATAGAATCAATCAACGTATCCACGGCGTGCTGCGCATCGGCGTTGCCGTCGGCAGCTGCGGCGCGGACATCACGAAGATCATTACTGACCCCCGACAGACCGAGTAATCCACTCTCTTTGGTCAGTTGCGTTTCCGCTTCTTCGACGGTGATGCCGAGCATCTTGCACGCGTAAGGGATGGCCATCGCATCGAGGTCACCCACGCGGTTGTTTTGCGGCAGTCCACTCTGCGGGCTGAAGCCCATGCTGGTGCCGATCGCGAGTCCGTTGCGGATTCCCGTGACTGAGCTGCTCCCTCCGAGGTGGAAGGACAACACTCGAAACGGTGCACCAGCGAACTCACCTGGGCCATCAACGTAGAGCTGACGCACGCGGTTCGCCACATCTTCACGACCGCACAATTCGGCGGTGCGTTCGGCGACAAACTTGTGGCTCGCGCCATGAAATCCATAACGACGGATGCCCAATTCACGCCAAGCGGCGGGAATCGCATAGTCGGTGGCGGCCGGTGCCATCCACTGATAGAAGGCGGTTTCGAAGAGCGCGACTCGACTCACCTTTGGACAGAGCTTCTGAAAACAGCGAATGCCCTCGGCGTAAGCCGGATTGTGGGCGGGAGCCACTTCCTTGAAACCTTCCAGCGCGGCGAGCACACGTTCATCGGCGTCGACACATCCACTAAGATTTTTGCCCAACACGGTCTTGAAACCAACCGCATCGAGATCGGACCCGGCCGTCAAATGGCCGCCTGCAATAAGATCCTCCAGCATCTTCTCGATGCAGGGCGTATACTCGGAAACGCGCTCGAACCCGCCACTGGCGAGCATCGAGGCCACGGCCCCATCCATATCGTAAAGACGATACTTGAAGGACGTGGATCCGAGGTTAGCGATGAGGATCTTCATGCGTTTGATCAGCGAAATTCGATCGCGATGAACCTATGGGATCCAGCTGCCAAGTTGGCTGAGATCGTCGTGCGGACGGGGGATCACTTGCACCGCGACGACTTCGCCAACTCGGGAGGCGGCTTCCGAGCCTGCTTCCACGGCGGCTTTCACCGCAGCGACATCGCCGGTAAAAAATCCGGTGACGAGCCCAGAGCCGATTTTTTCCCAACCGGTCATGGTGACATCGGCGGATTTCAGAGCGGCGTCTGCGGCTTCCATGAGGCTGATCAGCCCCTTAGTTTCGATCATTCCAATTGCTTGTTTTGCCATTTTAAAAGGTCCTTATTTGAGGGTTAAGCGCCAAAATACTTGAGCAAATCGTCGTGCGGACGAGCGATCACATTGGAGGCGACAAGTTCGCCCACGCGGTTGGCCGCTTCGGCTCCAGCTTCCACCGCAGCTTTGACGCTGCCCACGTCCCCTTTGACGAGCACGGTCAAGAAGCCGCCGCCGATGGAGATTTGTTTGACGATCGTAACTGCCGCGGCCTTGGCCATGGCGTCGCTCGCCTCGATTGAGCCAGTGAGGCCCTTGGTTTCGATTAATCCGATTGATTCACTCATAGATTTGTTGGATTTGGGTTTCTCTCTCTAACGTTTAGGAAATTGGAAATTTGGGTTTCCGGAAATTCTACTTGATGAGTTCGCACTTTACATCCGGACCGAGCCCACAGGCATTGGCCTCGTCGGTATCCATGTGCACCTCGAGTTTGAACGAAGGGTCCACGCGAACGAAAATGCGGTCGAAGGTCAGGCCGAGCTCACCGCCAACGCGCAGCTTCATGTAGCTCTTATTGGCGACACCGTAAAACGCGGCATCCTGCGGCGCCATGTGCACGTGCGGCGCAGCGCGAATCACGCCCTCTGCCATCTCCAGGAAACCGGCCGGTCCCATCAGCATACAACCAGGCGTGCCTGCAATGTTGCCGGAGTTGGTCACTGGCACTTTGAATCCGAGGGAGATCGAGTCGGTGAAGGAGAGCTCCACCTGGTTGAAGTCCCGGCACGGGCCCAGAATCCGCAGGTTAGAAATGACGCGACTACGTGGACCGATCAAAGTCACCGATTCCTGGGCGGCATATTGCCCCTCCTGATAAAGCATCTTCATCGGTTTCAACTGATGATCCTGACCAAAAAGAGTCTCCACCGCCGCCTGGGACAAATGGCAGTGACGGGCACTCGAATTCACCACTAACGGATTCGGACCGACCTTCGCGATAGAGGCGACAACGCCAGACTGACGGGCGAGACTGGAGCGAACCAATTGCTCTATTTGGGCTCTATCGAGGGTAGAATTCATGCAATCAATGTTGGATATTTGTTGATTTAGTCGCCACAAACCCAACATTTCCCACATTAGTCAATAGATATATTGAATGTTCACATATTTTCCCAACTTTTAGGACTGCCCTATGCTCGCGCCCCAAAGACAACAGATCATCCTTTCTTTAATCGAAGACCGGGGCACCGTGCGCACCCTAGATCTGGCTGAGCAGTTCAAGGTGACGGATGAAACGATTCGTCGTGACTTTCAGGCCCTCTCGGAAAACCAACCCGTTAAGCGAATCCACGGAGGTGCCAGTAGCACCACGGGGCGCCCTCGCCTCCAATCATTCAATGAGCGGCAAGACCTGAACGTAGCCGGAAAACTCGCCATCGCCAAAGTCGCCCGCGATCTGATCCAGTCCGGCCAGACTTATGCCTTCGACAGTAGCACCACGGCGTTCGCCTTGGTCAGCAGTCTCCCGGATCTCCCCTTCCGTGTGGTGACCAATTCCTACTCCGTGCTGGAACACGTCGTGCAGATGCAGGAAGTGGAGCTGATCTCGGTCGGCGGAAAATATCACCCCAAAACCCACACCTTTGTGGGGGGAGAAACCATTGACGTCTTGCGCCGTCACAACGTGCACACCGCTTTTGTTTCCTGTATCGGCTACGATTCTAAGCGTGGGGCCAGTGAAGGCTTCGAAGAGCAAGCGACCTTCAAGATGCGGCTCGTGGAGTATGCGGAAAATACCGTGCTGCTGGTTGATTCGAGTAAACTCAACCAACGCTCGGAATACTTCTTCGCCGACCCATCCGAGATCTCCGAGATCATCACCGACGCCGACGCCGACCCCCAGACTGTCAATCGCATCCGATCAAATGGACACAAAATCACCCTAGCAGGGGAATCGGCCGCCCTCCCCGCTTGAGTCCCACTCACGATACGTGGAAAAGACCATTATCCACTCTCTCCCGAAATAGCGGCGTCCCGTTCCCTTCGAATCCCCCCCCCTTCCCGACTTGGGACAAAACGAGCCGGTGGAGCTTGGCCGACTCACCCCGACTACCGCCCAACGGCTTTTTTTAGGATTAACCGCCACGGCGTAGGCTAACGGCCCCCCTTCTGCCACTCCCCGGGCGTGATACCGAAAGCTCTCCGAAATTGAGTGCTGAAGTGTTGCGATGACGAGAACCCATAATGAAGGGCTGTTGTGAGGATATCGAAAGAAGGTTGCCGCAGGACGGAGCGCGCTCCCTCCAGCCGCAATCGCAGATGATAGGCGGCCGGAGAATCTCCCACTTCTCTCTTAAAACGAGCACAAAACTGTGGTTTACTGCGCGCCGTCGCGATCGCGGCCAAATCAGCCAATGGAACTCTGCGTTCGAGATTTTTCTCCAAATAGGATAACACACGTTGAACCCCGGGAGATAGCAGAACCTGCGCCCGCACATCGGTTGGGCTCGTGGCTTCTTGATCCAAGCGTTGTTGCAACAACGCGATCAATGTGCGTATCCAAACTGTGATGACTTCGGTTCGGCGAGGTCGAGGCGAAACGACCTGCCGCACAATGCCCCGCAACGCCGGTTCAAGGTTTTCACAACCAGAAATCAACACCGGTCGATCACGCCATAGCCGGCCCGCCAAGGCCCGTCCCGTGGCCCCCATGCCTTCGAGCTCCACCCCTAACCAAACCTGCTGATTCTCTGGATTACGTTGACGACCCGTGCCATGCCGCACTCCCGGGTAGGCGATGTAAAGGTCACCGGGACGCTGTAACACCGTCTTGCCTGCGGCCAACCACCTCGCCCGCCCTCGGGAAACGAACATGAACTCGAACCCCGAGTGAGTATGCGGCGATAGGTGATGCCCAGTGCCACACAACGCTTCACCGCAATGGGTCAGTTCCGGCAGATCCGCGGTGGGGTGCTCGTAAACGTATCCACTGACTAATCTAGGATCGCGGAAAACTTTCATGTGGTCGTCTCAGATAGCCATGTGCCTTTTATTATCAACTACGATAATATTTTGAACAAATGGAGGTCAATTTCTGAACGCATTTCAGCCGGTATGCCACTACCTTTTCGTTTCCTAATTATTCACCCTCTATCCGTGAGACCCATGTTATCCTCCAACTCCTATCAGCTTTCTTCTAGCCAAAAAGAATTCTACCAGAAAAACGGCTACCTCCTCGACCTCCCTCCCATTTATTCCACCGTCGAAATGGGTAACATAAGCGCGGACTTACCCCACCTACTCGCTCTGCTCGAACCGGCGGAAACCAGCAAAGATATCCGCGAATGGCATGAGACGAGCACTTACCTCCACGACATCTGCATGAACCCACGGATTCACGACTTGGTCGAGAGCGTGCTTGGTCCAAACTTCTATTGCTGGGCCAGCAGTTTCTTCATCAAAGAAGCCCACAGCACTTCTACCGTTGGCTGGCATCAAGACGCCTACTACTGGCCGATGACTCCGCACAATTCCGTGACCGTTTGGCTCGCGTTCGACGACGTCGATGAAGTCAACGGCGGGATGAAACTCATTCCGGGTTCCCATCGTGGGGGCTTGGTCAAACACCAACGCAATACCGAGTCCAATTCCGTGCTGAGTTTGCAATTGGAAGACGGTTCGGATTTCGCCTCTGACTCCGCGATTCAATTCAAACTCAAAGCCGGCCAATGCTCGCTGCACGACGATCGCGCCATCCACGGTTCACCTGCCAATCCGTCGGATCGTCGCCGAGCCGGACTCACCATCCGCTATTCTGGCACCAACGTGAAAAACGATCTGGCAGTGAATCCGAATTTCAAAACCTACGTTTGCCGCGGGGTCGATGAATACCGCTTCAACCCTCAGGGGCCAGCGCCCACCGAGCGATTCGCTCGACCCAGCTTCAAGGCCGTGAGCGTCGAAGAAGCTGGCCAAGGTTGATCACACTTGCCTTCGCATTCTTCAGCGACGAAGCGTAAACCGAACTTCTGCGGCCACTCCCCAAGTTAATCGGCAGCAGCAAAGTAGCCGGGGATTCGAAGCAGCAAACGACCTTTGCCCCGGAGCTCAAAGCAACCCGGGGCGATGCAATGGAGGGGCTCACCTGAAGTCACATCGATCACCTGCTTAATCGCGGGATCACACCGCAGTTGCTCCCCCGCCAAATTCATGCGCTCCGCAATCACATCAATCCTCAGCGCTTTGCGCACCGGCACGTAATGCAACAGTGTCACTAGCAGGTCATCCCCTTTGCGACGCGGCACGCTTAATACCGTCGTCGGTAAACCGGCTCCCACTGGCGGCGACCCAATCAACTCCTCGACCAGACGTTGCCACATGGCCGCAATGACTAACCCTCCGGCCTCGCGGTAGTCGCGAAACATCGGATCAGCGACGCAAGCCCAGCGATCACCGCAAACAATGGCCGGATCGTCCGTTGGCCCCGGCCGCGGAGGCGCTTGAAAGTGAGAGCAGAATCGTAAATCCGTGCGCTGAAAATACGGCTCCTGTCGCCACGCCACCACTCGGGCATCGCCATGCGCACTGATCGCCGGTCCGCGTCGATAGAGCACCCGGTCCACCCCGGCCCAATCGGGTGAAAAGGCCGACTCCACTTGCCAATAAATCGGTTCGTTTTTTTCCGTCCCCGATCGCTCCAAGGGCAGAAAGTCGAGCGCCCAGTTACCCGCTTCATCGAAGCCCGCCGAGCCTGTCAGCAGGAGTCGGCCTCCGCCTTCATAGTAGGTGACCAAGTTCTGCTTCAACGCCGCTGTAATCGGGGTGGAATCAGGCAATACCACCAGCGCAAATTCGCTCAACTCCGACGCGTCGTCGAGCACGGCACAATCATAGTGCGTCTCCTCCGCCAGCATCACCGCTCCAGATTCCGAACGCGCGGTGATCGCCTCATCCATTCCCGGCACTCCCGCCAACAAAATTCCAATCTGCGGACAAGCCACCGATTCTTCGTAAAACGTCTCCGCCGCTTTGACCTGTGCGAACACCGTTTTGATCAACGCATAAGCGCCGCGATCCAATCCACCGCGCGGATGGAGTTGATCCCCCACTTCCACTCCCCCGCCTAGGGCCTGCGCCCGGAAACACTCAAACTCGAGGGCCGGCACCGGCTTGATCCCTCCAAAATCGCCCCATGATTTTTGGAATCTTCCGGTCTGCCCGATCCAGGGCCGCCCCAATCGCGAAATCTGCCGCCCGAGTTTCGGGAAATGATGATACCCCCAATGCCCCGTAGGGAGGGATTCGAGTTCGTAGTGCGATTGCTGCGCCACTCGGCCGTGAATACCGTAGCGGCTGTCCACATAAGAAAACACCCCCGTGTTGTAGAAGACCGACGCCTCCTGCGATCGGCTCCGCACTTTGGCGGTCAATTTCGCCGACATTTCGTTTTGCGCCAACACCCGGAACTTCACCCAACTCGCGTGACTGCGATCGAGTAAACCGTGCCGCTCCCGAAAACGTATCGAGTGATCACTCCAACCCGCATCCGGGGCGAACGACAGAATATCAAAAAACAAGCCATCCACTTCGTAGCCATCGAATAACTCGTCGATCTGCGCTTCGAGAAAGGCCTGATAGTCTGGGTGCAGCCAGTTCACGTAACGCCAACCGCCCGGGTCGATCGTGCCGTCGTCCTTGCGGTTGCGCACCTGTGCGATCTGCCCATCGCCCGTGAGTTGCAACCAGTCGCGATGACGGTCCGCCGTCCACTCATCCCAAGCCACCGTCAGGTAAATCGGACAACGAATATTGCGCCGGTGCAACGCCTCAATCTGCTCGCCCAACAATTCGCGCCCCTGCAATCCCGGATGCATCTCACCGACTTGAGTCGGGTAGTAAGACATGCCGTGGTGGCACCGGGCAAAAACGGTAACCGAATCGATGCCCGCGTCTTCGATCGTCGCGGCAAAGACTTCCGCATCAAACTCGACTCCCACCTCGTCAATCAGCGGCGAGGTGTGGAAATCCAAATGCACCTGACGGCGACGTTGCAGATCGTGGATAGTAGCCATGAATTTAAGAGAAAATGAATTAACGCCGCGGGGTGCTAGAGCCCAAGTAGACTCTCCGTTTGCGGACCCAACCGATCCTCGGTTTCCCGGAGACGTCGCCGCAACCGCTGCCGCAGTTCTCCCCGCAACTCTCGCAACGCAAGATCCTCGATGCGATTAGTCAGTTCTGCTGGGTCCGTCGCCAAGTCGTAGAGTTCATCTCGATCGGCCGGATTAAAGACGTATTTGTAGTGTCGAAACCACAGGATGCGCTGGGCATACATCACGCGGTGACCGTGATCTTCGGCCAACAAATCGTCTCGCCAATCAGCCACTTGCTCCCCTCGCACCAACGGGCCCAAATCGCGACCATGCGTGCCCGGCATCGTCGTTCCGGCGGTCGCACAAAAAGTATCGGCCAGATCGACGAGCGAAACCCATTCATCACAAACCCGGCCGGGGGCGACGCCATCGGCAATTGAGGCGGCGGCCGGTTTGATGATCAGCGGGATTCGATAGAGCTCTTCAAACGCCAGCCCCCCTTTGTCAAAAACGCCGCCATGCACGCCCACCGACTCACCGTGATCCGAGGTGAAGATGATCTGCGTCGATTCGTAAATCCCGCGCGCCTTGAGTCCCGCAATTAAGCGTCCCACCTGGTGGTCGATCATGGCCGCCTGCGCGTAGTAGCGGGCAATAACTTGGGCCCACTCCGACCACTTCGCTTGCGACGCTCCGGGGAAAATCTCCTCCCGCATTCTCTGGTGCCAAGTTGAGCGCGCGCCCGACGGTTCGCTAAAACTCGCCCACTCCGCGATATCAGCCGGATTATATTTATCCTTAAAATCCTCGGTCGGCAAATACGGCGCGTGCGGCTCCCAGTAATGACATCCGAGGAAAAACGGACGCTCATCGCCCCCGAATTCATCGAGCTGATCAAGGACCAGATCCGTGATGAAATGGCCGGGCGAGGATCGAATGTCACCTTCCGACCAACCACTGGTGTTGCCTCCGCTCTGGGCGGGATCACCGCCTTCAGCCGAAAATTCAAAATGGGGGTTTGGCCGCGGCCGGCCCCGCTCTTCCAAATAGCGATGAAACGTATCGTCATGACGAATACCTCCGTAATCCCGCAGACTGAATCCTTCAAATCCCGCCTCCGTCGCCGTGGGGGTAAGTCCGGCATGCCACTTGCCTTGATGCCCCAAACGGTAGCCCACCTCGGCCAACCGCGAAGGATAGAGCGTGAGCCCCTCGCCGCAGGCTCGTTCGTCGAATCGGGAGTAAACTCCGGTGTTAAACAAGACCCCGTGACCGTGCGGATACAGGCCCGTGAGCAGACTCGCTCTCGCCGGGGTGCAGAGCGCACAGGGCGTGCAGGCATGCGTGAAGCGAACCCCGTCAGCCGCGAGCGCGTCAATCTGCGGGGACTGGGCGACCGGCGCGCCGTAACAGGACAAAGTATGTAAGGCCTGCTGGTCGGTCATGATCAGCAAAATATTGGGTCGGGGGTCGCTCGTGGTCGTCATAGACGAGGATGCCGATCAGGGCTCAAACCCACGACCGATCAGGAGACGAGGAACGTCATTACATAAGAAACACGCAAACTTTAGTTTCGGAATAATTAAATTCTTGTTTCGGAACATGGGTTTCTGCCTACTGAAGTTTCTATGGCGAAATCGCGTGTGCTTCACCTTATCGGCAACGCCCACTTGGATCCTGTCTGGCTCTGGCCATGGCGCGACGGCTGCTCAGAGGCACTCACCACCCTCCAGTCTGCGGTTAACTTTCTGGAAAGCGAACCCGACTTTAAATTCACGCGCTCCTCTTCCGAGGTTTATCGCTGGGTGCAACACGCGGACCCTCGGCTTTTCGCCCGCATCAAACACTTTGTCGCCGCGGGACGCTGGGAAATCATCGGCGGATGGATCGAACAACCCGACTGCAATCTGCCTTCCACTGAGAGCTTCGTCCGGCAAAGTCTCTACGGCAAAGGCTACTTCCAGCAGGAATTCGGCGTCGATGTGAAGATCGGCTATAATGTCGATTCGTTCGGTCATGCGGCCGGTCTGCCGACCTTACTGAACGGAGCCGGTTTCACTCACTACGTCTTCATGCGGCCCATGCCTTGGGAGCGAGAAACTCCCCACGTGTTTTGGTGGAAGGGTCCGGACGGGTCCCGCGTGCTCACCGCGCATCTCCCCCAAAACTACGGGCAAAGCCCGGATGCTGACGCCGATTTCCTCGAATCCGAAATTCGCCGTGCCACCGACATCGGCTTCGCTCCCGGAATCGACCAGGGCTTGTTTTTCTACGGCGTGGGCAATCACGGCGGCGGACCGACGCGACGCCAATTGGAACGCATCCGCCAACTGCAACAAGATCCAGATCTCCCTGAACTCCGCCTCAGCACGATGGGCGAGTTCTTCGCCGTAGTGGAAACAGATCCCGGCTTCGCGAGCATCCCCACATTCACCGGCGAGTTGAACAAACACGCGCCGGGTTGTTACGCCGCCCATCGCGACATCAAACAACAAAACCGCCGCATCGAGCGCAGCTTGGTCAACACCGAACTCATCGCCACCGCCGCGCAACTCGCCCTCCCCCAACCAAGCGCCGCGGCTTCGTTGCAACGACCTTGGGAGCATCTGCTCTTTAATCAATTTCACGACATCCTCGGTGGCACCTGCACCGCATCCAACGACCGTTCAATTCGTGATCGCTTTGGCGCTGCCGCCCATCCGGCGGATGAGCTGAAGGTGCTCGAATTACACCGCCTCGCTCGAGCGATCGACCTGCGTGGCACTCCCGAGGGATCCATCCTGCTCTGGAATCCTCTGCCATGGACCCGCGAAGTCGAAGTCAGCTTCGACACCTTCGCCGCGCCCAACGGCGGCCCGCCCCTCACTCAACTCACGGATCCCGATGACGGCCGGAGCTACCCCATTCAGTGGTCCACCGCCGAACCTTGTTTTGGCCCCATGGGCACGTCGTGGCGTCGCCTCAATGCGGTCGTTCCACTGCCGGCTTGCGGCTACCAAGTGCTGCACTGCGAGCGCACGCCACCGACCCGTCTCGCCCCGAAGCTTCGCGCCAACTACACCCTCAACCGCCAAGCACCCGGCCTTACCCGCTGGACCCACAAATGCGGCCCCGGTCTGCTCGCGGCGCCCATTGGCTTCGGCGTGTGGGACGATCCCTCTGACACGTGGTCCCATAAATACGACGGTTTCGACACCCGTCTCGGGACACCCAAACTCGTTGACGGCAAACTGCTCACGGCCGGGCCCCACTATCGCGAATACCGCCAGCAAGCCCAATGGGCGAAGTCGGAACTCTTGATCCACTATCGCCAATGGAGTCACCGCCCCGGAGTGGAAATCGCCGTACGGGTCAATTGGCAGGAAAAGAACCAGATTCTCCGGCTCGAAATCCCCACCGCGCTCCTCCATGCGCAGAGCACGATTCCGGGCCCCGGCGGCCCCGCCTCCCGCCCAACCAACACGGGTGAACAGCCCGGCGGCGAGTGGGTCGCAATCACGGGAGAGCTCAAGGGCAAACCCCACACTTGTCTTGTCGTCTCAGACGGCGGTCTCAGTTACTCGACCGTGGGCGGCACGCTGCAGGTCATTATTACTCGCTCGGCATTCTACGCTCATCACCGCCCCAACTCGCCGCCAGATCCGGTAGCCAATCCCCATTTGGATCAAGGCTGGCAGGACGCACGGTTTTGGATTCACGCCGGTCCCGGAAATCCGTCTGATGTGCGCGCCTCTCGTTTCGCAGCCGAAGTGCTTCATCCCGCCGAATACGTACAAGACAGCGCGCATCCCGGTAATCTTCCCCGCCAAAGTTCGCTCCTCAGCGTCAGTTCACCTCACGTTCAACTCCTCGCCATCAAACTGGCCGAAGACGGCAAACATTGGATCGTTCGTCTCCAAGAAACTCGTGGCCGTCGCACCCATTGCCGACTCCTCTCGCACTGGGCTCGCCTCGCTCCCCGTGAATGGAAGGTGACCTTGCCCGCCCATGCCATCCACACCTATCGCCTACCGTTACGGGGCCGCGCCCAGGCGATACCCGTTGATCTGATGGAGCGCCCTCTTTCTGCCCATGCCTGAAGCCAATAAACCAAAACGTCCGAACATTCTTTTCATTACGTCCGACCAACATCGGTGGGATCACTTGGGCTGTCAAGGCGCAGGAGGCTTTAGCACGCCCAACCTCGATCGGCTCGCCCGCGAAGGCACCCACTTCAATCGCGCTTATACGCCGTCCCCCCTCTGCGTGCCTTGCCGCGTCTCGCTTCTCACGGGTCAATATCCGTCCTCCCACTACGCCTACTCGATCGGCATGTCGGTTGATCCCTTTCCGACCCGCACTTTGCCTGCCTTTTTGGGGCAAGCCGGCTACCAGAGCAAAATTATCGGCAAGACCCATTTCGTGAGCCGTATTCACGAAGCACAACACATGGCCGGCGACCAAGCGCCGACCTCCGACTTCTTCCGCTCTTGGAGTGGCCCCTACGCCGGCTTCGATTCCATATCTGCCTCCACGGGCCACAACATCAACAACGAGCCCGACATGCACTATAAGGCGTTCTTGGAGGACGCCGGCGTGGACTACCAACCGTGGTTCGCCAAGTGGCGCGAGAACTACGATCACCATTGGGCCGGACCGTGGGCCATTCCCGAGGAGTATCACGACACCGCGTGGGTCGGTCGCGAAACCGAAGCTTACATTGAATCCCGAGCCAATGACGAAGACCCGTGGTTTTGCTGGGCGAGTTTCCAAGACCCCCACGAACCGTTTGTTTGTCCGGAACCTTGGTATTCATCGGTTGACCGTGACGCCCTTCAGACGTTCGAAGGCCATCGACCCGGTGAGTTCGATGATCGGCCCGATATCTACACCCGCATGCTCGATCGCTCCTTCAAGGACTACAACGAGGGCATGGGCGTGCCTTGTTCGTTTGGTGTGCCCAAATTTAAAGACCGGGAACTCAACGCTCTGCAAGCCACCGCCGGCATGGTGTCATTCATCGACGATCGCATTGGGCGCATGCTGCAAAAACTCGAAGCCACCGGCCAATTGGAAAACACCGTGATCGTCTACACGTCCGATCATGGCGAGTTGCACGGTCATCATGGCCTTTGGGGCAAGGGGTTGGCGGCCTACGACGACTCCCAACGCGTTCCCCTGGTCATCGCGTCACCCGGTCGACTCCCCGCCCAAGGCAAGACCGATGCCTTGATCAGCTTGGTCGATCTCCCTCATACGTTTCTCCAAATGGCCGGCTTAGACACCCCTCAAGGAGTCCAAGGCCGTGACCTCTCACCGCTCCTGCGGGGGGAAGTCGAAACGGTGCAAGACGCCATCATGGTCGAGAGTCGCCCCACGCAAAATACCCTCTACCAGCACACCATCATCACCGACGACTTCAAGATGGCCGTCTACCGAGATTGGGACGATGGCGAGCTCTACGACACCCGCGCCGACCCCGATCAGTATCGGAATCTTTGGCAGGACCCCAAGCATCGGGACGTCAGAGAAAAACTCCTCCTCCGGCTCGCTCGCCTTCACATGCAACGCGAGGGCGCCGTTCACCCTCGAATCAACTTCGGTTGACTCGGGACGAGCTCAATTTTCCCATGACTCAATGCCGACTGTCACGGTCGCTTTGCTCGAGGCTAAAACCAGGAAATCGATGCGAACCCCGAAATCCGAGCGGGTCTACTTGCACCGGTGTTTCCCACAGTTTTCCGGCTTCAATGTAGGGAGAATTTTTAGACTCAAGTTCGTCAATGAGGGCTTTCTTCAATTTTGATTTCATCTCCGCAGATTCGCCATCTGCCCCCAAGTTTTTCAATTCTTGGGGATCATTGATCAAATCGAAAAGTTGCTCGGCCCCGCCCTCTGGGAACCACAGGTATTTCCATTTTCCATCGGTGACCGCGAGTTGATAGCAATGTTCGCGGTCCGACGCGAATACGCTCACCACGTGTCGGTCACTCGGCTGCTCTTTGCCTCGAGCAATGGGCGAAAGATCGATCCCATCGACGTTTTTCGGCACATCCAAACCCGCCGCGCACAGCAACGTGGGATAGACGTCAGCCAAGCACACCAGGTCTTCGACCGTTCGATCACTACTGGTCCAAGGTTCGCTCGGCGGCAGCCTCAATACGAACGGCACTCGAGCCGACGATTCATGAAAAAACCCCTTCCACATGCCCCCGTGATCGCCGAGATACTCGCCGTGATCAGAGGTGAATATAATGATGGTATTGCGCCACTGGCCACTCGCCCGCAGCGCCGCAAATAGACGACCAAGATTAAAATCAATCTGGGAAATCAATCCGTAATAAGCCGCCCGGGCTTCGCGCACGATCTCTGGCGATAGACCTCCGCCCATTCGCTCCCACATGCGTTTTAATGCCACCGGACAGTCTTCGTCATTTGCCCAATCGCCCATCACGGGTTCGGGGATATCGTTCCTCCGATACATCGAATAATACGGCTCTGGCGGATCCAACGGCGGATGCGGTTTGCTGAATGAGGTCCACAGAAAAAACGGCGTGGTCGGGTCGCGTCGATGATTGATGAAATCCACACTCCGCTCTGCAATCCATGAGGTGAGCGTATCCCCCTCCGGCACCGTCGACATACCTGGGGTGACCTCGTTTTGGCCCAGCCCGTGCCGCATGGGTTGCTGACCGCCCCGCTGCGCCATTTCCCGGTAATAGTCATCGGGCAAAATCATTTCTTGAAACCCCTGACGAGCCCGTTGCGGCGAAAAATGCATCTTTCCGATGGCCATGGTTTGGTAACCTCCCGCCGCTAATTGCCCGGGCAGTGTTGCCGCAGAATCCACGGGGACTTTTACCGAGTTCTCGGTCATGCCATGAGTATGCGCGTGCTGCCCCGTCATGATCGTGCGACGGGCCGGCACACACGTCGGACAGTCCGAGTAAGCGCGGTTAAATCGCACGCCTTCCTTACATAAATGTTCAAAATGCGGCGTCCGCAGGAACGCCGGACCGGTGCCGCTGACGGCATCCCAACGTTGTTGGTCCGTGGTGATGAGCAGGATGTTGGGACGTTCAGGCATAGCGGGATCAGAAAGGTACCGAAGAAAGGTTAGCCCTTCACGGCTCCCACTTGAATGCCGCTGATGAGGTGCCGTTGCAACAACGCGAACACGATGATCAACGGAATCACCGACATCGTCACGGCCGCCATCAGCAGATTGGTCGCTTGGCCGTAGCTCGAATCGAAGTGCAGCAGACCCACCGGCAAGGTGTATTTCTCCACGCTCTTAATCATCACCAAGGGCCAAAAGAAACTGTGGTAATTCCCCATGAACGTGAAGATCGATAATGTCAGCAGACCCGGTCGACTTAGCGGTAAAATTACTTGCCAAAAGATCTGCCACGGCGTCGCCCCATCGATCGCCGCCGCCTCGTCCAACGCGGAGGGAATTGAGAGCATGAACTGTCGCAACAAGAAGGTGCCAAACGCACTGAACGCCGCCGGCAGCACCAACCCGAGGTAGGAATCCACCAGTCCAAAATGAACCATCAACTGATAGTTCGGAATCAGCATGACCAATCCCGGTAACATCATCGTGCCGAGATAGAGGAAAAAAATTCGGTCGCGATACGGCCAGCGCAGGCGCGCGAAACTAAACGCGGCCATCGAACTCGTGAGCACCTGTAAAAACGTCACCCATGCGGCAACCAGGAGACTGTTCCAGATGAAGCGCGTGAAGGGAATCACATCGAAGACTTCGAGGTAGTTTCGCCATTGCCAGTCGTGCGGCACCCAGTGTTCGCCCGCGACTTCCGGGAGCGTTTTGAAACTGGTCAGCACCATCCAGACGAAGGGTCCAATCATCGCCATACTCAGCAAACAGAGCAGGAGATGAAGCGGGAGCGCACTCCGGCGCTCACTGGGTTGAGCGCTAGTCGTTAACATAGCGGTTGCCGAATTTTACGTTCAAAAAGGAGAGAGTGAATACAAGCGCAAATAGCACCCACGCGACAGCAGAGGCATAACCCAGCCGTCCCGTCTCAAACCCTTCGATATAGATAAAGTAACTCAAAGTGGTGGTGGAACCAGCCGGTCCTCCCGCGGTCATCGTGCGGGCCATCTCGAATCCTCCCTGCAGGCCGTGAATGACACTCATGACGGCGATGAAAAACGTGATGGGCGCGAGTTGTGGCCAGGTGATATGACAGAAGCGTTGGCAGCGGGACGCCCCATCGATGTCGGCGGCTTCGTAAAGTTCCGGCGCGATGTTAGTCAATCCCGCCATGTAGAGAATCATGTTGTTGGATCCAATCGCCGCCCACAGGGCCATGATCATGATTGCGGGTTTGGACCATTGGAAACTCCCCAGCCAATTCGGCGGCTCGAGACCGTCGGCCGCCATCGCGGGCAAGTGCACCCCCACCGCCGCAATGCCGCCCACTGCCGCCAAGACCGTGATCACCGCCATCGCCATAATCATCTCTCCACCCAAGCCCGTCGCCGCCCGCACGCGATTTCGCCATAACGGATCGGGCTTCACCTGGGTTGTGGCCAACATCACCCCCGCCGCGATTGCCGCCGCCAACCAACCGAGACCCGAATCCCCCACCAGCCACCAAGTAATCAGGCCCATCGGGACCGCCACGCCAATCGCTCCGGCGAAGCGCGTAATACTCCCCAACTCGCCGTCACGAATCTTTCGCCTTAAGCGCTTCACCTGCAAACCTACCGCCACAAACACGGCTCCTAAGAGTAGGGCGGGTAAGACCGCTCCCAAGACCCAACCGCCTCCGCCATTCACCACCGTGGCAAGACGTTCAAGGAGCGGTGCCAGCGTTTGGTTAATGGGTCCGCTTTGGGGATTGTAGAGCTTTTTCCACAACACAAACGTCGCCACTCCCGCCGTGAAGTGAGGCAAATAAAACAGCGTCCGGTAGAGCATGCCACCCGACCAAGCCCCGAACACCAGCACGGTCGCCATCAGCGAACCAAAGAGAAACAACAGTCCATTGCTGTCGGCCCCGCCTAAAGTCAGGACCAGACTGCTCAGTAAGAAAATCACCGTCGCCATGATTATTGCCGACCGCATAGCCAGCCGACTTTTTCCGGCGCGAGTTAACAGCAGAGCCGCCACCAGACTTCCCCCGATCGCAGCCGGTAAACCCATCATCAGAAAGAAAGTATTACCCAAGAAGTGATAAAAGTCTGGATGAGTAAAAAGCAGCGAAAAGTTATCAAACCAGACGAATCGCAGTGGGTCATCTCGAAACAGATTGTGGCGCTGCACATCCCAATCGGTAAAGGCCATGCCAAAGCTGGCTACCAGCGGGAACAACGTGAAGGCGAGGAACCCGAGAATATTAGGCGCCAGAAAGAGTAGCCCCATCCCGAGCTGGCGGCGACTAGCGGGACTCATACTCATACGTCATCTCCTAGGCGCTCGGAAGGTGATTCTGCGAGCCAACCGTTATGCCGATAATACTCGCGATGAAAGGGGTTATCGATGAGCTCAATCGGCACTAATTTCCCCACCGCTCTCAGCGCGTCGATCTGCTCCTGTCGCACCAGGGCTTCCTCGTAACTCGGCTTCAGCGCCGGGTTGCTGTCGAGCGTGATGCGAATTTCTCGATTGATCCGCCAAGCCGCTTCCACCGCACTTTCCTCCGGCGTGAGACGGCCCGCGATCATGCTATCATACGCATCCACCTCGACCCGGAGCGTGATACTCGAAAGCACGTAAGGGCTGCTGGGTTGGCCGATCCCAATGTCACGGGCCGACTCGGAAAACACTTCATGTGCCCCCCATTCATTTTCGTGTCCAGCCGGCCGTAAATAAGTTTCAGTTTCAGTAAATCGGGGCACCGGTGGCAACGAATCACCCGTCTGAGCCACCAAATTATTGTAGCGCTCACTCGTGAGAAATCCGAGGAAGCTCACCGCCAGATCCGGGCGTTTCGAACCCGCGTAAACTCCCACTCCCCCGACGTTGATATCGATGTTGGGAAATCCGCCGTGCGGGGTCTCGACGGCCGTGAGTTTCACCGGCTCAAGTTCACGCAAAAGGATCAAGGCCCATCGCCCCAAATACAGCATGCCGTAGTTCCCCCGATGGAAGAGCGCCGCCTTCAATCGGAAGCCACTACCATCGACTTCAAACGCTTTCTCAGCTTCGCGGCTTGGCGCGAGTTGATCGACCACTACCCATTGGCGCACCCGCTCAAGGAGTTCGATATTGCGCGGATCATCCAGCGTGCAGCGAGTCAGGGTTTCGTTGAAATACGAAGCGCCCAGACTTCGCCGCATCGGTTTCCGGGGGATATAGCTGGTGAAGTAAACCCGCGATTTGGCTTCCGGCGGATTCGCGGCCGCGACAAACTCCCGCCCGATTCGTTCGAATTCCTCAATCGTCCAACGCCGAGACGGCACCTCGATCCCATGACGCTCAAACGTGTCGACATTCACCCACAAGGCATTGGCGACGACGTTGCGGGGAAAGGAATATTGTCGGCCATTGAAGACCATCTCACTCACCGCCCCGGGGTAAGTTTTGTCTGGCGTCGCTCCGTATTTCGCCGCGGCTTCGGTGACATCCATTAACACACCGGCATTCTGCAAGGGCTGCATGTGCAAACCACCCGCATCGACGATGTCACTCCCGACTCCCGAGACGCCTTGAATCATCTTCTTGGTCAGATCCCGATTGGCCGCATCCAACCGGAGCTCAACTGGTTCGAAACCAAGCTCCGCTCGCCACGCATAAAACGCCTCCCGGACCGCTAACTTCGAGGGGTCCGGCATCACCGCCCAATACAATATCGGACGATCACTTTGCTGCTCCGGCAACGACCAAAACGTCACCGCACTCGCGGTCACTAAAACTAAAAAGCTGATCAAAAAGAGTCGTTTCACCGGGGTCTTCCTACGAAACGAATACCCCATTCCGAAACAAGTCTATTTTTATTCCGGAATACTTTCATTTCCGTTCCGAATCATATAATTTTAGCCTCAGAGATCTTGTGGATGGGCGGCCTTCAGTCGGTTCGCGCAATCTTTGCGACCAGTCGCCGACAAGCGTTCGAGGTAACCCGGCAATTCACCGCGCGTGTGAAAAGGTCCACCCTCCGTCATCACAATCCGCATCGGATCATCCGCGTGATCGCCCGACTCCAGCATCTCTGCCATCCAACGATCCAGTCGCTGGGCGGCTTCCCCCACCAAAGGAGAGTTCTGATCAGCGACATTGCGCTGCAGATGTGGATCCGTCGCGACGTCAAACAACATCCAGTCCGGAAAATCGTGATAGCCGTCATGGTAAGAACGAATCGCCAGCCAGTTGTCCCAGCGCACGGAACGCTGACAGGTCCACGCCATCTGGGAGATCACCACATCGTCGCGCGCGATGGCGTCTTGGTCAGACTGCAGTGCCGCAGCAAAACTGCGTCCGTCCCAATCCGCGGGGACTTTTCCACCCGCCAACTCGACCACCGACGCCGCCATATCATTTTGGTAGAGCAATCCTGCATCGACCCGACCTCCGGGCAGACCCAACGAACGCGGGGGGCAAATAATCAGCGGAACCCGCGACGTGATCGTATCGGCCGTCTGGTGGTCGCAGTAGATGTTTAACTCGCCGAGGTTCTCACCGTGATCCGCGGAAACCACGACCCACGTGTCATCGCGCCAACCTCGTTTTTCGAGTCGCGCCATGATCCGTCCAATAATGCGGTCGGCGTAGAGCACCCCGTTGTCGTAACCGTCAAACATCCGCCGCGCGTCGACCATGTCATTGATTACATGGGGCTGTCGTGGCCAAGGGTGCGCGTAGGGCCACTGATCGTCGAAACCCAAGGCCTCCTGGGCACTATGCGGACCACATCCGGACCAATGCTGCGCGTGCACCTCGGAGGTATACCAAGCCGGTAACGGTTCATCCGCAAACGGATCACCAAACTCGGGCGGTGTGTTGTAAGGCGTATGCGGGTCCCACAAATTGACGTGCAGGAACCAATCATTCGCGTCATCCGACTGCCGATCTAGCCAATCCGTCGTAAGATTCTCAACCACATCTCCAACTTCCAGCCCACCCTGCCCGCAGTTATAAACTTCATTGAAACCCGCATACCAATGCCACGCCGAATGCCGCTCGCCGAAACTGCTCACCGTCGCCGTGCGCAATCCCGCTTCGCGTAGGCAACTCATCCAACTGGTTGTGCTAAGGCGGGAAAAGAAACCACGTTGCGAGCCTTCGGGGCGCAACTCCGCCGCGACTCCACCATGATTAACTAGTCCCGAGTGAATCCCAAATCGCCCCGTGAAAAGCGATGTGCGCGAAGGCAGGCACGGCGCATCGGACACATGACACTGATCGAACCGCACGCCGGACGCCGCTAGCCCGTCAATATTTGGACTCGTCGCCCGGTGATAGCCATAGCACCCCAGATGATCCGCACGTAATGAATCGATATCAAAGTAGAGGATCTTCATCTTTAATCGCTTCGCCCTGGTTCAGGTTGTGCGGCCAACTTCCAGTTTCACTTCCACCGTCAGTTGGCATGGTTTCTCCTCCCGCAGGCAATCGACCGCCAGTTCCCCCATCTGCTCAAAGTCGACCACCAACGTGCTGAACGGTTGCGGCCCTCGCACTGCTTTTGTCCCGATTCCCGTCAGTAAACCCACTTGGATCGGAATCTTGACCCCGGCCGCTTGTAAGTCGGCCTGAAACAACACCGACCAATTGTCGTCGGGGGAGAAAATCCCGATACGTCGATCTGCGCCCTTCAACTCCGCCGCGAAGACTTGGCGCTCTGCTACCGTCCGCGGGTTGCGGATACACGTCTCATCAAAATCCGCTCCAATCTCCCGGGCCACCTTGAGTCCGGCTTCCATCGTCTGCTGCACATAGTAGTCATCGTGCGTCGATATAAAGTAGATCTGTTCGAACCCCCGCGCGTGCAGGTGAGCGAAGGCCAAGAGCGCGCTCCGATCAAAATCCGGATACACCGCCGATACAAATTCGAGCGAAGTGCGGCGGTTGATCACGACCATGCGCTGCAGCCGATCATGAAATTTAGCCAGCACCTCGTCTCGCCACACGTTATCAAAAATGATACCCTCACAGCTCTCAGCATGGGTGGAGAAAAACTCTTCGAGGATACCGGCCTGCACTTTGGCGTCGGCGTAACGCGGCTGCTTGTCGACATCATCCTGTAGGATCAACGCCGGGTTGTGGATCAAGAGCGTGCCTCGCTTGTAAAACGCCGACCGTTGCGCGACACCGTGCATGATTTGTTGCAGCACTAAACTCCACAACTGCAGGCGCGGCAACATGCAGGCAAAGGGCTGCACGGTATCCACGAGATGCCGCGCATCAGCAGCATAAAACCGGCCTTTACTGTGTTGCCACAGCAGCCCCTCGCTCACCAATCGAACCAAAATCCGGTAAGCCGTGGAGCTCGAAACCTCATGCTCTTCGGCGAGCTCTCTGGCCGGGGGCAACGGCACTCCCGTTGCCCATTCACCTCCATTCAAACGTTTACGAATTTCCTCCTGAATTTTCTGATTTTTAACGGATTGTTGGCGCACGATATTTGGATTTTTTGGGAATCAACGCAGACGAGAGACTGAATCTAAACGACTCCCAGCAATCAGAAAAGTGACACAAACCGAAGCTCTTAATGAAACATTTGGGATTTTGATGCGATACTGAACGCGGAACCGATAGAAATTGATCCTCATTCGATTTGCAGAATTTCCCCCTGATTGCCGACTTCATCAACCGCGACCCAAGTGTGTCCCTGCTGCCGGAAATCTGTCAGGATCCCAAAACTCGCGTCCTTCACCGTCAATCCACCCCAGACCGTAAACTGACGCTCCGCCGCCGCGTCCAGCCAATGAACCACCGGACGACCAAGCGCCACCGGAGTCTGCCATAGCTCGGCCATGGGACGATGCAATCCCGAGGTTCCGGGTTCGATGGCGCGCTGCACGATCCTTTCACCATTCGCAAACCAATACAGATTCAACCACGGCATATCGCTGATGCGCCAAACGTAGGCGAGCAGCGCTCCGGTCCGGGGATCCTGTAAACAGACCCATGCCCATTCTAATTTGGCCGGGAAGCTCAACGCCGCGATGTAACGGCCTCGTTCATACGTCGGCTGACGAAGATCCCAAACCGCTTCCCCTTGCGTGACCTGCGGCCAATCAATTTCAACGCCTACCACGGGGTCTCCGTTCTCATGCAACAAGCCTCGCCGGGCATTGGTGATCATGCGGATAGAGCGATCGCTCCAACTATCGGCCAGCGTAATGTGCTCCACGAGATTGAATGGCCGGGACTCTTCCGTCGGGTTGCGCACCACCGTTTGAATCCGAAATGAACTGCTATCCGGTGAGAGCCTTATTTCGCGATCGGCCCTCAACCGCGCGAGCGGTAAAGTCGTATTTATTTCAAGTCGAAGCGGCGTCGGGGGCGTCGTCAGTTTCCAAGGAACTCTGGCTGCCTCCCCATGAAAATTAAACCCGACCGAAACGTCCTCTTCGGTTACGGGTCCCCAGCGATCGAAGCATAGAAAATGAGCAAAAGGCTCTTTTAACTCGGGCTCGGGTGCTGGACTCAACCAACTACTCGAGTCTCCCATCAACCGCAGGTCTGAAATAATTGCCCCGTGAGGCTCGATTCGCATCTGCACCTGGCCATTGGACAACTCCCAAACCGGCTGAGCTCCCAGCGAAATGAAAGCCGCGAGTCCGGTGACTAGGCGCCCAAAGATTCTAGTCAGCTTTGCCGTGAGTTGTTTCATGGTTTCTGCTCGGAGCTGATCTCCGGCCGCGATCAGTCGAGATGCGCGAGGCCTGGCGCCGCCTCGTCGAGATCGGTGCGGCCTTTCATTTCGTGGTTCGGGATCTCACCAGCCAATGCGGGCCCCGGCTGGAGCCCATCGGCGCGCGCGCGCTCGGTCAGGATATCGACGCGGGCTTTGAATTCTTCGAAAGAGCTGTAATTTTCAGCGTCGCACCAAAGGGCTTCGCTCAAGCCCCAAAGTCTGGGAAAGATCATGTGCTCGAGCTCCGACTCACTCACATACTCCGTCCACATGGTCGCTTCCGCGCCCAACACCATCTTCGCCGACTCATCATCCAGACCTTCCGTGGGGTCAAAACCGTGAACATCACTCAGATCGACTTGGCTGATCGCCATATCCAGATAACAGTATCGTCGCGGTGAGGCGATGACCGCAAATCCACGCGAAGCCGCCAGTTTGATGATACGCTCATCCCGCCACGCCTGCACCAACATACCGGGCAAGGGTTCGCCCTCGAGAATTTCATCCCATGCGACTGCCGTGCGGCCGCGTCGCTCGAGGAAAGTCGCAATTCGGTTCACAAAATACGACTGCAGCGCGGCGGCGTCTCCTAAGCCTTCCTCGGCCATCCTCCGCTGACAATCCGGACACTCCCGCCACTGGGTCTTATCGCATTCATCCGCCCCAAGGTGGACGTATGGAAAAGGAAAAAGCTCAACGACCTCGCTCAATACCTTTTCCAGAAACTCGAAAACCCGCTCATCGCCGGCGTTGAAGTTATGAGGAAATAATCCCCACTCCGCCTCTACTTTCAACCGACCACGATTACATCCCAGTTCCGGATACGCGGCCAACGCCGCTGTCGCGTGACCGGGCATCTCAATTTCCGGGAGAATATCGATGCCCAAATTCGTCGCATAATTCACAATTTCTCGAACATCGTCATGGGAATAGAACTGCGGCCTACCATCGGATTCATCGGACCGACTTGCGCCCACTTCAATCAGGCGCGGACAACTTTTGATTTCGAGACGCCACGCTTGATCGTCGGTGAGATGCCAGTGCAATCGATTGAGTTTACAGGCTGCCATGCCATCGAGAATCCGAAAAATTCCCCGCTTAGAAACGAAGTGGCGACAGCAATCAAGCAACATCCCGCGCCATCTGAAACGGGGATGATCAATCACCAGGATCGCCGGCCAATCCCCTCGCTGAGCATCCCTCAAATCCAGAAAGGTCTGCACCCCGTGTCCCCAACCCGAGACGGTCGAGGCTCGAATGATTACTTCGGTGGCCGATATCGTGAGACGGTAAGCCTCGGGTTGATCCGGCGAAGCATCGACCTCCGTTTCAAACCGGATTTTTGCATCCCCATCCGCCGATTGACTGGGTTCAACCTCCATCTCGATCTTCTTCAACCCCGCCCGCAATCGGTTCACGGCCGGCGAGGCTTCAGCCGGGCTCGCGATTTTCATCCGAGCCCCCGGCGCAAACCGTTCCTCGCCCCGTTGACTAAAACGAGGGCGAGGCACAACTGCGTCCGGAAATTCGAAGGATGAAGAGGACCCAGAATCGCTCATACGGCTACCCAGTTGATCACAGCCGCCATGAGATGCGGGAATTCATGCGAACTCAATTTTTGATTGAACTCAGAACCGGACCTTTGCCGTGACCTGGATGTTACGACCGTTCGCGTAAAATTTATTTCGAGAAAAGTAAAACTCGTCCGTCGCATTGTTAAGACGTGCCGTGATTTCCCAAGGCTTCTCTCCCTTGCTTTTGTAACCTACGACTAGGTCGACTGCGGTGTAGGCCGGATATTCGAAGGTCTGGTCAACCGGCAATGGGGAAATCGAGGCTTCGCTTCTCGCATTCACCCCAGCACCGAAGAAAAATCCATCCAAGGCTCCATCGCTAAAGGTGTATTTCTGCCAAATCGCGAAGTTATGTTCTGGGGTTTCGCCGAGACGATTACCCTTCTCTCCCGGTGAATCTGCATTGGCCACCACGTAAGCATCAATGTAGGCGTAACTGAGCGAAACTTGATAGTTCTCCCAGGGGGTTAAGATGACGTCGGTTTCGAAGCCGCGGCTACGCTCTTCGCCCGAGGCTGCAAACCAAAGTCCGTTATCCGGATCGTTGGCGCGGCGCTCGACGTCTTGGCGAACGATCCCCGTCTTGGTGATATCGAAGATACTCAAGGTGGCATTAAATCGTCCATCGGGCGCGTTATATTTCAGGCCAAAGTCCAAACCTTCACCCGTCGCAGGATCGAAGGTGCCACCATCCGGATTCACCGCGGTGTTCGGGCTAAATGATTCGCTGTAAGACGCGTAAACGCCGACCGAATCCGTGATCGAATACACGGCGCCAAATTGAGGGGTCACGTTCTTAGTCGTAGGGACTTCCGTTGCTACCGCAGGATTGGAACGACGGTTCGTGTTAGTGGCGTCCACTACGTCGTAGCGAAGTCCCGCTAGAGTATGAAGTTTCGAATCCATCAACTCGCCCTGATGCATTGCATAAACGGACCAAGTGTCTTGTTCGAAAAAGAAGTCGGCTGGCGTGATCGCACGGTCCTCGGGCGCAATCGGGATACTAAAGTCCCAGGACCCGGGGGTCTCGAATGAAGTATCCGGGAAAATACGATTCTGTCGTCGGGCAACTTGATCCTGCTCGAATGCGGTCGCCTCAAATCCGAACAGGAACCGATGAGTGATGGAATCAGTCTCGATGCGGCCCGTGAGTTCGGTCTGGAAAACGAGTTCTTCCCGATCGACAAAACGCGCCAGTGCATTGGTGCGAAAGAACCCCAATTGTCCCCCTGATCGTCGTTCATTGCCGGCACCGTTTCGGGCGTCCTGTTCAAGGTCAGTGGTGGTGTGGCTCACCACCGTCCGCAACGCCCACTTATCGTCGGCAAATTGATGCTGAAAGTCGGCCGTCAGGTTAGTCGTTTCCGAGCGCTTGTAAGCATCGAATCCTTGGTGATTAAAGGTCTTGGGCACGCCGTAAAAGAAGCCTGGGATGAAACCGATCCGCTCGTTGCTATCGCTCAACTTATTGGTGGCGGAACCTTGCGGGATCGCGTCGAGGTCTTGATATTCTAGCGCCAACAAAAGGGTTGACCGGTCGTTAATGTTAAAGAGCAAAGACGGGGCAACCGTGACGGTCTCAGCATGCGCATAGTCTTGCTCAAAACCGATATCAGCCGTTCCTGCGACAACTCGGTAGGCCGACTTTACCGTATCACCGCCCAATGGGCCTGTCACATCGATCTCCGCCCGATAGGTGTCGTAATCGCCCACCTGAAAATTCAATTCACCGGCCTGCTTAAACTGCGGTTTCTTCGTGATCATGTTGATCAAACCACCCGGCTCCGTAATGCCGTAAAGAATTGCGGCGGGACCTTTAACCACTTCGATCCGATCAAGTGTGATCGTCGACACGTAGTTGGATTCCGAAAGTGTATCGATGCCGTTACGCATCGGATTCGGGTTAACAAACCCCCGTAAATTGAATCGACCTGGCTCGTTCGTTGAGGGACTGACCGAGGCCGAGTAGGCCATGACGCTCTCGATGTCGGTCGCATTCACGTCATCTAAAAACGTGCGGGTCATCACTTGGACATTCATCGGAAGATCCTGCAGCGGAATATCCGTCTTCGTCGCACTGATCGAATTGCTGGCGTAGTAACCGATATCCTTCTCCGTATTGACTTCGAAGGGGGACAACACGATCGGGTCGTCTGCTTGGACTTGGAGGCCGGCGAGGCCAACAGCGAGGCCTGCGAGGAGCCCCACCATCGATTTACGGAGAGGCGATTGCGAACGGGGAGTTTTCATTTTTGTGAGGTATAGAGTTAAAAAGAAAGTATTGTTTCACTTTGTTTCGAAACAAACTTATTATTGTGTCAATTAATTATCTTTTAATTCGCGAACTCATTCGCTTTCCATCTTTGCCTTTGGGCTTAACCTGACTGCGACCTAACTTCCGTTCCTTCGACTCCCCGACTCACCTCATGCTCTTTCGACCCCACTCTTTGGCGCTATGCTGGGCCCTCGTCATCCCGCTGTCGGTTCCCTTGGCGCCAAAGGCCGCAGCAGACCAACCGCCCAATGTTCTGTTAATTTTAGCGGATGACCTCGGCGCCGACGAACTGGGAATCTACGGTCACCCGACTCATCCGACGCCCCATCTAGACAAGTTGGCGGAAGCGGGGGTTCACTTCGCCACCGCCTACGCGACGCCGGTCTGCCACCCCACTCGCTTCACCCTCTTAACGGGCCAATATCCCCATCACAGCGGCGTATTTCACTTTGCGGGGCGCGCCGGCGGCCCGCCCGTGGAGCACCGCGGAGCCGACGACGTCGCGACCCATGTAACCCTCGGTAAAGTGTTCCAATCTGCCGGCTACGCCACCGCGCTCACGGGCAAGTGGCAAATGTCGGGAGAACTGCCTGAGCTCATCCATGAGGCGGGCTTCGATTCCTACCGGATGTGGGCCTACGATCACAATCTACCCGCCGGGATCACCCACGAAGGAGGCCGAGAACGCACCGCCATCGCTCGAACCTCGCGCTACTGGCATCCCAGCATTGTCGAGGACGGCGACTACCTGCCGACTGGGCCAGACGACTATGGTCCTGATCTTTTTACCGATTTCCTCATCGATTTCATCCGGGATAACCATCGAGACACCGCCGGGAAGCGCCCTTTCTTTGCCTACTACCCCATGGCGCTCACCCATGAGCCCTACTACCCGACACCTCACAGCATTAAATCAGGTGAGGACAAATATACCCATGATCCCGCGAACTGGACTGCCAACGTGGCCTATACTGACCACTTGGTCGGACGTCTTTTGGCAATATTGGACGACCTTAAAATCCGCGAGAACACGATAGTCGTCTTCGTGGGAGACAATGGCACCGGTCTCGCCGGCAAGGGACACACCACTGAAATCGGGGTGCGGGTCCCCTTAATCATCTCGATGCCAGGCCAACTCCGTCGCTCAGGCCTTGACCGCGCCCTCACCGACATCACCGACCTCTTCCCCACCTTGCTCGCCGCCGCCGGAATCTCCCCTCCCCCTGATCACCACTTGGACGGGCATTCCCTCCTCCCTTATCTCAAGGACGAAGCGGACGCGCCCCGGGACTGGATTTACGCGCCCCTCGGCGGTCGCAGAACCTTACGCACTGAGCGTTGGTTGCTAGAGAACAACACCCCATGGGTTTTCGGCCAACTTTTCGACTGCGGCGATCAACGCGACGGCACGGGCTACCAAGAGGTGACGAACGACGCTTCGCCAGAAATTGCGGCGGCCCGACGCGAGTTACAGGCCATTCTCGCCACCCTTCCCGTCCCCGAAGTGGCCGCCGACCACCCTCTGCTTTGGCCCCGCGACCAACCTTTTCATCTCATGGCTGGCGATCGCACCATCCTGAACTCTCCTGCCATCATTGACCTGTGGCCCGAAGGCGTCCCGGGGCAACGCCCTGATCCTCCGGCTCAGCAAAGCGATGGCGAACGCTATTGGTCGATCCATTACCCGAGCATGACCGTGTTCCCCTCCCCGGATCCCCTGCCGGGCGCTCCGCTCATACTCGTGATTCCCGGCGGAGGATATAAACGCAATGGCTGGCTCAATGGCGGTCTCCGCCTCTCCCACTGGTTGAACTCAATCGGCATCACGGCCGCCGTGCTCAAGTATCGCCTTGATGAATACGATTACCCTACGCAGCTCCAGGATGCGCAGCGCGCCTTGCGGATTCTGCGACAACGAGCGACAGACTTCGGCGGATCGCCCGCCAATATCGGCGTAATCGGTGGTTCTGCGGGCGGCCATCTCGCGGCGCACCTTTCCACGGCTTGGGATTTGGATACCGGCGTCCCCGCTGATCTTCTGGGGCATATCAGCGCCCGGCCCGATTTCCAAATGCTCCTTTACCCGGTGATCTCCGGTCGAGATCCTCACGCCCACATCGGGTCCCGCCATGCGGTAATCGGTCGCGACCCATCGCCGGCTCAAATCAGCGCATTCTCCATCGAAGAGAACGTCCGCCCCGATACCCCCCCCACCTTTATCGTGACCACTGCCGACGACAAAGTCGTGCCGGTCGAAAACAGCCTACTGCTGTATCAAGCCCTTCAGCACGCCGAGGTCACCGCCGATCTCCACGTGTTCCAGTCCGGACCTCACGGCTTCAGCAATCGCCAACTCGATCTCCCGGTTGAACAATGGACGGAACTCGCGACCCGCTGGCTACAACACCACAAATTCCTCCCCTTACCCTAACTTTTTCCTCTTCCATTTAATGGCTCAAGTTACTCTCAAAAATCTCGAAAAAATCTATCCGCCCGCCAAAAATCAGGAAGCATTTCTCGCGGTCAAAGGCATCGATCTCGAAATCAAGGATGGTGAATTCATGGTCTTAGTTGGCCCGTCCGGCTGTGGCAAATCCACGACCTTACGCATGATTGCCGGCCTCGAGGATATCACGGGCGGCACGGTGTCGATTGGCGATCGCGTGGTGAACGAAACCCTACCGAAGGACCGCGGTATCGCGATGGTCTTCCAGAACTACGCGCTTTACCCGCATATGTCGGTTTTCGATAACATGGCCTTCGGCCTGAAATTAGCGAAGGCCCCCAAGGCAGAGATTCATCAACGCGTCACCGCCGCCGCCGAAATTCTCGGACTGCAAGAGCTGCTTGAGCGCAAGCCCAAGGCCTTATCGGGCGGACAGCGCCAGCGCGTGGCGGTCGGTCGCGCTATCGTTCGCCAACCCGATGTGTTCCTGTTCGACGAACCCCTCTCAAATCTCGATGCTAAGATGCGCGTTTCGATGCGGACCGAGATTTCAAAGCTCCACCATAAACTCGGCGCGACCATGATCTACGTGACCCACGACCAAGTGGAAGCCATGACCATGGGCGATCGAATTTGCGTCATGCGCGATGGCCTGATCATGCAGGTAGCCGATCCCATCACGCTCTACCATCAACCCGCCAACGCTTACGTGGCCTCTTTCATCGGATCACCGCCCATGAACCTAGTGCATGGCACCATCCAAAAAGAAGGCTCCACCGTTTGGTTCGATGAAAATCCCGCCACGGACTCTGTGGGCGAGACGTCTCCGCCGCTTCGACTCAAACTTGAAGGCAGATTCGCGCAGGTGGCCCGCGAGGCGCAATCACCCCGGATCATCCTCGGGCTCCGAGCGGAAGACCTGCAGCTCGCCGCCACGTCCGACCGGTCGAAGATCTCCGCCCGCGTCGAAGCCATTGAGACCATGGGCGCAGAGACTCACTTACACGCTTCCACCGCGGCCCATCGCCTCATCGCCCGCCTCCCCGGAGACAACCGCTACAGCTTGGGTGAGACGCTTTCGCTTCGCCCCGACCTCCAAAAGCTCCACCTCTTCGACGCGGAAACCGAGATCTCGTTGACCGCCTGATACTTACCGCACCACCTAAAATCGTGCTCCTGCCTCCGCCGGTGCGAGAGCTGAGTCCGATGCCTAATGGGTAGTTTTATCGCAATCGAAGTCGACTTGGTCGGATGCGGAAAGTTCTGCCGACAGCACGTCGAATAAATTGCCCCGGGGGATCCCGAGGAAAATTAGATGAAGCGACGCATTCTCTTCCGCATACCCCTTCAAAGCGAGCCCATCGATAGGCGCGTAGCCTGTTGTCCATTCCGTCCGACTCCATTGGGACCAAATTGCCACCCTGCAACCACATGAAGCGTGATCGAATTGCCCGACCAGACCGCGACGATGAATCTCCCGATTGAGATTCCACCTCAACCACAGCGCCTCGCAACAGCGACCTCGGCGATACAACCCTTTCGCCACTCTACCCTAACCCCCGAAAACTTAGTTCAACGGGGTCTGGGCGAACCGCGAACCAAACGATCGGGACCAGTGACATTCAAGCCCCACCCCCGAGTGGTCGACTGACGATCGGAGGAGAGGAGAATCGGGTCCAATTGGGCCAAAATGAAGACGCGCTCAAAAGCGATAATTTCACCCATGAAAAAGCCCGTTTCGGTGAAGAAACGGGCCAAATCAAAATGGCGGGATGGACGGGACTCGAACCCGCGGCCTTCTGCGTGACAGGCAGACGCTCTAACCAACTGAGCTACCACCCCTGAAAGGGGAAATGGGGACCGTAGAATTCACCTAGGCCAAGTCAAGCGCACTTAGCTCACTTTTTTAGAAAATAAGGATACCCCAGGGGACGACCTTTTCTTTCCGCTTTCAGAACTGCCCATTTAAGACCATTCTCCATCGGCCCGCTTCCGACAAACTCGTCGCTTGCGCTAACGCCATTTCGATCTCTTTCAACGTGGGCTCCTGCACCTCATGTTTCCGGTCTCCTTCAAGATCTGGCCGCACCTCACATGCAATGGCCCAACAGGCCCAAGCGCGCGCCTGCCGGAGTGCCTTTCGAGGCTCGTTCATCCGATCGGCATAGTGCTGAAAATGAACCCGCGCGTTCCCACAAAAAAGCTCCCTCGGCACCTCCCGCAACATCCACGCAATCGCCGCGTAAGGCATCGGCCAAGATTTCAGCACTGCATCCCCTCCACCCAACTCAGCCCCCATCGCTCTATCTAGACACAAAATAGCCCGCGCCGGTAGTCTCTTTAACCACAAGGCATGCCCATACTCCAGGGCCGTGCCGTAAAACCCAGCACCGCGCGTTGCCCCGTGAGGCTGATAAACCCGCCAATCCATTCCAGGACGAGGCGTGGGCAAATGAGGACAGACCGGCATCAACATCCCGCCTTCGCTGCCGTCCAACCGCCCCCACGTCAACCTTCCCTCAAATCCAACGCTCACTCCGTCCTCCTCGGCCAAACTGCCGCCAACGCCTTTGCTGCGAAATATTCTCTCACCATAATGATTACCAATAATCGCAACCTACTATTATTCATATTTTTATGTCATCTCCATTTTTTAAAAACGAGGACCTCGATTGAAACCTTACCACCACTTAAGAAAGAAAACTTGGCGGTTCGCTTCCGAGCATTAAGAAACTCTGCGTGTCCGACCCTGCCACCGATTCGAAAACTGCGTTTAATCTCACTCTCGGACAAAGAATCGTCGTCGCCACGGTTGGCCGCCTCGTCATCTGGTGGGGAAGAACCTTGCGCACCGAAATTTCCGACGAAGATCGGCGCATTCTCGGGCGACGAGACCAACCCGTGGCCCTCGTTGCTTGGCACAACCGACTCTTCATGGGCACAGAAATTTACCGCCGGTTTCGCGGAGGCCGCCCCTATTGGGGCCTAATCAGTGCGAGCAAAGACGGAGCTTGGTTGGTCGGACTATTTGAAGCGGTCGGTATCCCCGCCATCCGCGGCTCAAGTAACTGGGGCGCCCGCGAAGCCGCCGCCGCAGTGATTCAGAAACTCAAGGACGGTGACGATATCGCCATTACTCCCGATGGCCCCAAGGGCCCCTGTTACGAATTCAAACCCGGAGGGCTCATCGTCGCTCGTCGCGCAAAGGCGCCATTGGTGATGATCGGCATGGAGTTCATGCGGTTCAGACAACTCAAGAGTTGGGATAGATTTATCATTCCATTCCCATTCTCAAAAGTCCGCATCCGGTGCCGCGCCGTCGAACCCGCCGAGCTCCCTCAGAACCGCGAAGAAGCTCTCACCAAGCTCAACTCGATCATGGCCGAACTTAATGGTCCTAGCGTCTAATCGACTTCCGCTCAGATTCACAAAAAAGGGCGCTCTACTTCGAGCGCCCCTAGAATTTCTGCTTCCTAAATCGGTAACTTAGAAAGTCGGTTCCAAAACGACCGAATCACCGGCTGCGACCTCATAGTCGCGCCCCGTGCTCCAGCTCGCGTCGTTCACGAGGAACTTCGCGACGACCGGAGCTTTCGCTCCTGCAATCGCAATCGTCCATTCATCGTCACCGGCACAGTTCATGGGCGAACCCAAATCCCAGCTCAGGCCAGGACCTTCGCCGCGCAGGAACAAAGCGTTACCAAAGCCCACATTGATCTTCGCGGTGATCACCGTCTTCGCCGCTGCCTTCTTTTTCGGCGCAGCGGCTTTCTTGGCCAGAGCCTGAGTCGCGACCTTTTTGACCGCTACTTCCTTAACGGCAGCTTTATCTACGGCCACCTTCTTAGGGGCCGCTTTCTTCGGAGCTGGCGTCGCTTTTTTAGGAGCCGCCGCCTTCTTGGCAGCTGGTTTCGTTTTGGCGGGAGCGGCCACGGCCTTCTTTACAGCCGGCTTGGTTCCCACAGCCTTCTTCTTGGTAGAAGAGGTGAATTTTTTAACCTGTGGGGCGGCAGGCGTTTTGGTCTTAGTGCTCTTTTTCATCTTAGTTTTCTTAATGTGTTGCGATCGCAACGAAGAAGTCTTTGCCGAACATCACAACCATCCCGCAACAGCAAATTTGGGACCAAACACTCAGCACGTTAGAATTTTCGTAGTCGTTACGCCTTTCTACAATTCAATCACCGGGACCAAGCGAACGCTCGTTCACAAAATTTTGCCCGAGGTTCGACCCTTCTCATGGGACGAACCAAAACTTCTCGCAGGTCAGGATGGTGGAGCTGAGGGGAATCAAACCCCTGACCTCTTCATTGCGAACGAAGCGCTCTATCGACTGAGCTACAGCCCCTTTCTATCCCTTTGGAGTCCAAGTTGTGGAAAATTCGCTGCCGCGAGTAAACACCTTTTTCCTCCTACCTCCATTCGAGTGGCAACCCGCCTCGTTCGCCCGCCTCTCGATGAACAACGAATCGCTACCGGAAAATTCTGCAACGAAGTCATCGCCCCCCCCCTCCACTCTTTTTATTCAGCTGCTGCTTTCACGCGCTTACCTAACCAAAATCGCATAATCTTAGCACTTTCTAGATCAGCAACTACGCTCAATCACTCCCGGCGCAACGAACCCGGAGTCCGTCCCAGTTTCCGCCGGCACACGACACTCAGGTGCCGCGCATCTTGGAACCCACAGGCATACGCCACCTCCGCGATGGTGAGCTTCGGGTTTTCCTTTAACAGAATTTCGGCTCGCTCCAGTTGCTGCCTCTGCACCTCGGCATAAACCGAAGTCTTTAGCGCTGCCCGAAACCGCATCTCCAAGGACCGCCGCGACACCCCCGTCTCGCGCGCGACATCATCCACGTAAATCGCGTTGCCCAAACGATCGGCAATGTAGTCCAACGCGGCCGCCACGACCGGATCATTCACGGCCAACTTATCCGTCGATCCCCGCGCCACGATTTTTAGCGGCGGCACTCGCAATGTCTCAATCGCCAACGCGGGTTCCACGACCATATCCAGTAATCGTCTAGCCGCTTTGAATCCGATCAATCGCCGGTTGAGTTCAATACTCGAAAGCGCCACCGCGGAAAACCCCAATTGAATGTCATCATTATCCACCCCCAATACCGCCACGTCGTCCGGAATGATCATTTCCACCTCGACACATGCTTCCGATACGGCCCGAGCAATCGCATCATTAAAACAAAACACCGCGACGGGTTTGGACAGCGGTTTGACCCAAGCCGCCAAGCGCTTAACCGCCTGAAGAGACGGCGCATCCCCCTCCGGAAGTTCAGGTAAAATCGCCTCCGCCACAACGATGCCTTCGGCCTCGAGAGCCTTGCGAAACCCGTGCTGTCGCAGCCGAGAAGATCGGTGGCGCTCGACCCCACAAAACCCAAAACTTGCATAGCCTCGGCGCCGAAAGAAAGCCGCCGCCAATGCCCCCACTCGCTCATCATCGTTGACGACATTAGTGAGCTTTTCCGCCGCAAACCGACCCGAAACATTTACCACCGGCAGGCCTGCATGCGCCAATAGTTTTTCATCTTCCTTCGAAGCGATCCGGGTGATCAATCCGTCCAACTTCAATCGCCGCAACACCGTTGCTTCAAATTTTGCCGGACGGGATAGTTTCAAGACCTGAATGTTCGGCGTCTCGCGAAATCCATCTGCCAGGCCCTGTAAGACGCCGTGCCAATGCTCCGTGTCCATCGACAACATGATTCCCACTCGTTTTCGGCGCTCGTCTGGCATCAGTTGACTTCAACACTCCTGCGCAAAATGTAAAACCTTATGCGGTTTTTCGTCTGCGTGACTTTACCCCCCGTTGATACTCTGTCCCTTCATCCCCACACTTTTTATGAGCACCTCCTACCTTGAGTCCCTATTTTCTCTTAAAAACCGCGTCGCGGTCGTCATCGGTGGCACCGGCGAACTCTGCGGGGCGATGGCCGAAGGCCTCGCCGGCGCCGGCGCTGAAGTCGTCTTAGTCGGACGCAATGAGACCAAAGCGGCTGCCCGCCTTGAGAAAATCAAAGCCGCCGGGGGCAAGGCGTGGTTTCACCCCGCCGACGCGACGAGTAAAGCTGATCTCACCACCCTGCGCGAAGCCGTCCTTGCTCGCTCCGGTCGCATCGATGTCCTGATCAACGGGGCTGGCGTGAACTCCCCCACCCCGCTGCTCGAAATCTCCGAAGACGAGTTCGATCACATCATGTCGGCCAACGTCAAAGGCATCCTCCTTTCCTGTCAGGTCTTCGGCGAACACATGCTCCAAGCCCCCGACGGCGGTTCTATTATCAACGTAGGTTCCGCGTCTGCCCGCCTCCCGCTTTCCCGCGTCTTCACCTACTCCGCTTCCAAAGCCGCGATGACCAATCTCACCAAGAATATCGCTCGGGAATGGGCGACTCAGGGCGTGCGCGTCAACCTCATTGTCCCAGGCTTCTTCCCCGCCGAACAAAACCGCAAAGTGCTCACTCCCGACCGGATCGAGACGATCATGGGGCACACCCCCATGAACCGATTTGGCGAATCCAAAGAACTCATCGGCGCAACCCTCTTCCTCGCAAATTCGGCGGCGAGCAGCTTCGTCACTGGCGCGGAAGTCGTCGTCGACGGCGGTTTCCAGTCCATGACGATCTAGCCCGCGGCAACGCTCACTTTTTGCCCCGTCCCCCATCTCCTCAGCTCGACGTTATCATGTCCTCCGCGATCAATTTTTTTCTCGTTTCCAACCAACTTCGCATCGCCACTAATCCCTGCGTATCCCCCGACTTCTGTCTCGACTGGCCCGCCCTCAGCTCTCGCCTTCACGGCGGGGATGCCCTCCACATCTGGCCCCACAGCGGATTCCGCACCACCCACGGCCATTGGAAACTCCGCGAACATCTCGATACCGGAGACTGCGCCTGGGTGCTCAAACCCGATGCCCCGGGCACCGACGCCGTCAATGCCCTCGCCGAAGGTGTCGCCCTGAGCTCCGGTTCGTTTGTCTTCCCTGCTTCATGGGCCAACCTCCTCACGCTCAAGAACCACATTCTCGAGGCCGATCCCGCCGCCACCGTATTCCCCACTGCGGGAGCCAATCTCGGACGAAGCACCCTCGGCATCGGCGCCCGTTTCACTTCGCTGCATTGGCCTGCGGTCGATTGGACCATGGCCCAACTTGGCGTCGGTCTCACCGCCAACCAAAACAGCATTCCCCGCGAACTCGTCTACGATGTCGACGAGATGCTCGCCGGGCGCCTCGACACCGTCCCCTTCCCCTTCATCGGTGCCTCCGTTCCCGAAGGCCACCAAGGCCAATCCGTCGAGGGCATGAGCCACGGTTGTGTGATCTCGAAACTGAAAACCGGCTTTCATCAACGGCGCATTGCCTGGGCCTTCAACGCCGACCACCAACCTATCGGCGGCAAGTTTGATCGCCGCGAAGCCGCCCTCGTGCGGGGCTCCCTCCTCGCCAGCTACATTACTTTCGATCTCTCGCCGGAACTGGCCAAAAATGAGCCCGCCGATATCGCCGATATCGACCTCGCGCTCCAAGCCCGCATCAAATCTCGCATGACCGCAGTCGGTCTCACTGCCTCCGACGCCGAATTCAACGCCCTCCTCTGCACGGTGTGGCCTGCGATGTTGAAAATGAAACAGCGCGACGAGCTCTACCGCATCGCCCGCGAGGAAGCCTTCACGACCGATGCTGGTCGCCCTTACCTCCGCGAACTTTCGATCGATGAACTCCCCGGTCTCACCACCGCCGAAACCACCGGCATCATGCTCGCGCTTTGCGAGGCCATGGCAATGCCCGTCAACTTCATCGCCCCGGCGTTTGGTTTCCAAAAGAATATCCCTTTTCCCGACAACGACCGCCTCCGTGAGCTAATCTCCACGCAGTGGTCCGTCTGCGAGAAATTCGGCGTTAGCATCGGCTTCCACTCCGGCTCCGGAAAGTCCGCCGAGAACTACCAAATCATGGGCGAAATGACCGGCAGTCGTCTCGAGATCAAAACCAGCGGACGTTACACTTACGAGATGGGCCGCGCCCTCCATGCCTCCACCAACGCCAGTGACCAAAAGCTTTGGCGCGATTGGTATGCCTTCACCGTCGAACTCGCCGTTGCCGGCGCGTTCAGCGCCGACGCCACCGAACAAACGGCCGCGCGCCGCTTCATCAACGACAGTTTCGACGAGACCCCCGATTTAGGCGCGCTCTACACCGCCCCGGCCGATTGCCGCAAACTGGTCAACCAACTCCCGCCGCATCCCGACCGGGTATTGTTTTTCGAATACAATTTTCTCTACGTGCTGGCTGCCGGCGGGAAAGCCCACAAAGACGCCCTCGGCGATCACTCCCTCGCCGGCTACCGCCAGCGGGCGCGTTTCTACGCCATCAGTGATCAAACTCGTCTAGCCTACGCTCAACGCGTCGGAGACTACCTCATCTTCCTCGCCGAAAACACCGGTGTCGCTGCCCCCGAAACCTGCGCCTCAGTTCGCGACCGTCTCGAGTCTCTGACCACTTACTCAGACCTCCTCAACGACATCGCTCCGGTAATCTAAGTGCGCAATCGCCCGTCGCGACTTCCCGAATTCCTTAATCCAAAATCCCCAATCCAAACGAGAGATGCGCCCCTTCATTCACGACGACTTCCTTTTGCGCAACGATGCTGCTTGCGAGCTCTACCACGACTTCGCCGCCGACGCGCCCCTCTTCGACTATCACAATCACCTCTCTCCATCTGAAATCGCCACGAATCACACCTTTGCCGATCTCGCGGAAATTTGGCTCGGCGGTGATCACTATAAATGGCGCGCCATGCGAGCCGACGGCGTGGCCGAACATTTATGCACGGGCGACGCCTCCAATTGGGAGAAATTTGAGGCCTGGTCCGCCACCGTTCCCCACACCTTGCGCAATCCACTCTACCACTGGACGCATCTCGAACTAAAACGCTACTTCGACATCGATACTCTCCTCGATCCCTCCAGCGCTCAGGCCGTATGGGAACAGGCCAATGCTCAACTCCCCGTTAAGTCCGTTCACCAAATTCTGGATACCCAAAAAGTCGCCGTGGCCTGCACCACGGATGATCCGGCCGATTCCCTCGAACTGCATCAAACGATCGCCCAAAGCGGACTGAAGACCCGCGTCTACCCCACCTTTCGCCCCGACAAAGCCTACGCGATTGGCGACTCCATCGCGTTCAACGCCTATTGCGAAAAACTCGCCGTCACCGCGAACCTACCCGTCACTAATTTTGACGAGCTGCTTGCCGCCCTCGAAAAACGCCACGCCGACTTCCACGCCATCGGCGGACGTATCTCCGATCACGGCCTCAACGTGGCGCTTGCCTCCCCCTGCAACCTAGCCGCCGCGCGCACGATCTTCCAGAAAGTCCGTGACGGCGGCACCGCTAGCGCCGACGAACAACTCGGCTTCGGCTCCTTGCTCATGCTCGAATTTGGGCGCTGGGATGCCCGGCGCGGCTGGACCAAACAGCTGCACCTCGGTTGCTCTCGCAACAACAACGCCCGCAAGTTCCGCGAACTCGGTCCCGACACCGGCTTCGATAGCATCGGCGACGATCGCCAGTGCCTCCCTCTCATGCGTTACCTTTCCTCGCTCGACGACACCAACGAGCTCCCGAAGACCATCGTCTACAATCTGAATCCATCCGACAACTACATGATGGCCACGCTGCTCGGTAACTTCCAAGACGGCAGCATTCCCGGCAAGATGCAGTTCGGCACCGGCTGGTGGTTTCTCGATCAAAAAGAAGCGATGGAATGGCAGATCAATGCCCTCTCAAATCTCGGACTCCTCAGCCGATTCGTGGGCATGCTGACCGATTCTCGCAGCTTCATGTCCTTCCCCCGGCACGAGTATTTCCGCCGCACGTTGTGCAATTTACTCGGTGATGAAATGACGCACGGTGAATTGCCGGCCGACATGGATCTGGTGGGCGGTATAGTAAAGGACATCTGCTTCGGCAACGCCCAGAATCATTTCGGCCTCGAGGTGGACTCCGCCTACCGCACCTAATCCTGGGCCAGCTTTCGCACCTGATCACCCACCCGAATCGTTCCCCCTTGCACCACCCGCGTGTTAATACCGCGCAAACAAAGCGGACGGCCCACTGGTCCGTTAACAAATTTCATGGCCTCGAGGCCAAACCGGTCGATGAACTTAGCGCACCCCGTGTGCGGCTCCGCCGTCACCTGCACTATCGCCTCGTCACCGATCGCCACCCGCGTGCCCGCCGGCAAATTTTCACTGCCGATGTTCAAGTCTACATAAAGCTGATCCCCCGCCAAAGCCCATCGTCCGCGATCTCCCGCCGCCACCAGATCAGCTGCTCGAGAATTCATCAGCGTCAACTGACACTCGGGGTTCGCACTGCCTTGACTCCAGTTGTCGCCGACCAAACCCAGCGCGACTGACAGCTCCGCTTCCTCCCTCGACTCTCGCTGATCGATCGCCGGCCGCCGCACAATCATCTCAACTCGCCCCTCATCGAGTGGCGCGGCCTCAATCAGCGGCAATCCCGCGTGTAAATCGTCGTGAGTTAAATGGCGCACCGTAGTCATGATCGGAGGCAACGCTTATCACGGCTCAACGGATCGGTCGCCTAAATTATCAAGCCCTGACCAACATAATGGTCGGATCGCCTCGCCCGATTAAAATCCAATCCTGAGCTCGGTTTGATAAGACCACGCATTGTGTCCTCCCGGCAGGATTTGAAATTTCGCCCAGGGCAAAGCCGCCGCGAGAGCCTTCGCATGCTCCACCGGAATGATCTGATCATCCGCGGCACCGTAAATCTCCAACTCCCCGGAGTACCCCTGCAGTGCGGCAATATTGTCCCACTTATCCCGCATGATCAAACCCACCGGGAGATACGGAAATTTTGCTTGAGCAACCCGTTCCAATTTATCGTAGGGCACCACCAATACAATTTTGTCCGGTGGACTCGGTTGACTACCGAGCCACGCGGCCGGTCCCGTGCCAATCGACTCCCCCATTACCCCCACCCGTTTAGCCGGAAATCTTCTCCGCAGCTCGGCCAACGCTTCCGCCGCCGCCTCGTTGAACACCTCTCGCGAAGGACTGCCCGCCCGCGCCCCATACCCCGGATACTCCATGACGTAGAGCGCATCGCTTTCGCGCATCCGCGACCGCACATAGCCCCGGTGACTCGCTTGACCTCCATTGCCGTGTAACATCAGCCAAACCGCCTCCGGCTCATCTCGTTCCCGCGCAAAGCCCACCAACTCCCCGCCCACCACCCACGGTGACAGATCAGTCGGGGCAGGATCATGGCTCGGAAAATACAACAGCTTCCGATGGGCCAAACACCCGCCCACCCCCGCAACCAGCAGGACCACCCCTAATAATCCCAAGATTCGTAACGCCGACATTTGCATTTTCTACTTCGCGCCTGACCAAATATCCACCTCGAAGAATTCCTTCTTCAGCTCTTCGACCTACCCGCCCCGAAAAAAGCCCCCGAAGTCAGGCCTATCTCCTCACAATTTGTGACCGCACATTTTACAATGAAGCGCCTTGGGATCGTGGCCGTCGTAACCGCAGCCTTCGCAATGCCGAAGATCCATGGAGACTTTCTTCATTTCCCGATTCAGCTCGGCGCTGACGATTCCTGTCGGCACCGCGATGATGGCAAAACCGGTCAGCATCATCACTGAAGCCAGCATCTTGCCCAAAACTGTCACCGGAGCGATGTCCCCGTAGCCCACGGTCGTCACCGTCACAATGCCCCAATAGACCGCCTGCGGAATGCTAGTGAACCCGGTATTCTCGACTCCCCCCTCAATGATATACATCAAAGTTCCCTCGATCGAAACAATCGCCATCAGACTAAAAATAAAGACCGCGATCTTCGGGCGACTAGCCTTCATCGCATTCATCAACACATTGGCGTCTCCCATGTGTTCCGCCATTTTCAAGATGCGGAACATCCGCAACATTCGCAGAATACGGACGATTATAAAGTGCCCCGATCCCGCCAAGATAAAGTCGATGAACGTGGGTAGAATCGAGAGCAGATCGACGATCCCGAAAAAGCTGAATAGATACTTCTTCTTTTTTCGCACCACCCAGATCCGCAGGGCATATTCAATGGTGAAAAGAATGGTAAAGAACCACTCCAACCCGTACAGCAGCGTCGCATGCTTCGCGGCGACCGACTCCACACTTTCCAACATCACGACCAGCACGCTCCCGGCGATCAGGAACAGTAACGTGATGTCAAAACCGCGCGCCGTGCCCGAATCCGAAAGAAAGATAATTCTCCAAATTTTTTCTTTCAGGTCGTTCCCCTGATAATCTTTTCCTCTTTGATTGAGATCTTCCATCGTGCGGTCCGGGTCTTTATAAACGGCAAAACCCAGCCACGTCAAAAACGGAAGCAAGCCAAACGGGCGCACCCTTTACCCCGCGCCGATGCCCGCCACCCTTCCTCCGGGCTTCCTTTAGGCGAGATTCGCACTCGATATCATGACGCCACCGGGTGGGCTCGGTCGGTAAAATCCGAGCCATTTTAATGGTGCCACCTTACAACGCTCGGATAATGCCGCCTTCGGCCCGGAGTGCGCTGCCATTAACCGCTCCGTTTCGAGCGAGAAAGAGGGCCGCGTCTGCAATTTCTTCCACCGTCGCGAACCGCTGTATCAACGAGGTGGGTTCGTGCTCCTGAAAATACCCCTTGAGCACTTCATCCACCGAGCGCCCTTCCTGCTCGGCGAGGCCATCGAAGTAGCTCGCCACGCCGTCTGTCCAAGTCGGCCCCGGGAGCAGACTGTTGACGCGAACTGCGGTGCCTTTGGTGAGTTCCGCTAGGCCTCGTGAAACTGAAATAGTTGCCGACTTCGTCATCGAATAATGAATCATCTGCGGCAGCGGTTTCACGCCCGCCTCACTGGCAACATTGATGATCGCACCGTGATTGCGCTCCAGCATGTTCGGCATGAGCGCCCGGCAGAGCCGCACCATGCTCATCACATTGGTCTGAAAATAATCGAGCCAAACGTCGTCTTCGAGTTTGAAGAAATCTTCCGAACTAAAGATCCCCGCGTTATTAACCAGCACATCAACGGGACCGATGACCCCAAGCTGGGCGACCACTGCAGCCGTGCCCGCTGCGGTGCTGAGCTCCCCCCAGACGGCATGCTGCGCACCGAGACGATCACGCGTCGCTACCGCACTGCTTTCCGATCGGCTATGAACGATCGTTTGGGCTCCTTCACTCACAAAAGCGGCCGCGATGGCCCGACCAATCCCTTTCGCCGATCCAGATACAAATACCCTCTGGCCTTTAATACTATTCATCCACCCACGGCAGTTGTTATTTCCCGAAAAGCAACCGGCAAACGGATCCGCTCAGTGCCCATCCCCGTGGTGCCACGAAAGTGATTAAACCGATTTCTAAAGACCAAAAGCGACAATCTAAAGGGGGCTGTTCCGATGCACCTTGGTTCTTTTGGAAAGGTTTTCTATTGGGCAGACGGAGCATTCGTCAGCGACAAACCCAAATCCAGCTCGGTCAAAAATGAAACCGGGTAAAATCGAATGCGACTCATCCCGATTCGACTATCGGCCCCCGCTCAATTCCTCGTGTTTTGGCCTCAAAAATCGCCTAGTCCCGCACTTCCAATTTCGATTCCGCCCATCTCAAAAGCCCGAAAATCATGCGGGCGCGAGTGATTCGCCATCACGACCCGCCTCGTCCGGGTTCAGATCATTGCCCGCCCTTGGGCCGTCATCTCGGATAAAAATACCGCCAGATCACTCTTCCGACCATCCCCCGAAGAGATCTTCCCAACAGCGAGAAATATCGGGTCGATCTTCCGATCCAACGGCCAACTCAAAAGGCAATTTATCAGCCTGCGCCGTGTCATTTGCAAAAGCGGCGACCGCGTTCAATGACGACGCCATCATCGCGTAATCCAATCGACTCATATCATCGTCCGCTCGGTGATGAAAAAAGCGTCCCGCCGCACAATTCAATCTCATCAACGTCAGTCCCGGAATCCCGGCGGCGTTAAAAGGAAAATGGTCCGCATACGGCATGACTCCCTGTTCTCGACGAAAATACTGTCCTTCATTTTTAAAACAGCGAGCAAGCTGGGCATCCAATTCCACTGATCCACTGCCCGACAAGGTGTTCCACCCGAGTAAAGATCCATAACTATCCAGATTGAAGATCACCCCGCCTCGCTGGATCAATTCCTCACGATGCCGCCGCACGTAAACCGAGCTGCCCACCGAGAGCTGTTCCTCAGCCCCGAACGATATAATACGAATCGAGCGACGACGCTCCTGCGCCGCCAACCCTCGAGCGAGCTCAATGAGTCCCGCCACACCGGAGCCATTGTCATCGGCCCCCACAGAATCTGCCTGAGTATCATGATGCGCACCAATGAAGATGATCCCCGCGCTGGAATCACTCCCCGGGAGTTCTGCGACCACATTGGACGACTTGGACGGGCGCGGGCCTCCCCCCACCCGGAACCGCGCTTTGGTGGCCCCCCGTTCACGCCACTTCCAAGCGTCGAAAAATGCTACATTGAGCGACGTCACCGTGCCACAATTGGCCGCATAGGTCGGAAATATCGCGTCCGCCAAAGGCTCGGTTCCAGGAAACCGATCATCCGCCATGAGCAGCCCAACGGGTTTCGCCGCCATTAATCTTCGGTAGTTTTCCTGCGACTCAATATGACACCCAAGATGCAAAACGACATTGCCCGCCATCACCGACGAAAGATCCTCCCGCTGATATCCCGTCGCTCCCTCGAAAAACACCAATGGTGCCTCGACCCATGCTCCGCTCGTGCCGGGAGTATTCGCAAAAAGTGAACACCCCGCATCGTGCCAGGCGCCATCATAACAGAGCTGCAATTCCTGCGACTGCACATCCCGGGCATTAATCGGAAACGCTTCCTGCCATGCAGAGACGCCCATGGACTCAAATTCCCCGAGCAAGTAATCAGCCGCCGCCGACTCGCCAGGCATACCGGCCAGACGCACTCCAATCGTCTCCGTCAAATACCTCAAATGTTGCGCAAGCTTCCTAGGATCAATGACCGCCATGGAATGAAATATGTCATCACCCAGCTGCCCAAGGCAGTAACAATCGCCCCAGGGCGGCTCGGGCAATGCTCGCGGACCAATCGAAAGCGGTGGACCTCTGGTCGAGCAGTTGCTCATATTTGTTGTGCGAATTCTCCGTTCAGCGGGTGCTATCCATTCGATGACCGAGGATTCCCTACTTTTATCCCGCTTCGCCCAACGGGGTGATCAGGCCGCCTTTCGTTCCTGGGTAGATCATCGTCTCCCGCTCGTTTACTCGACCGCCCTGCGAATTCTGAATGGCGACCGGCAGCTCGCCGAAGACGTCGCCCAGCAGGTCTTTGCCGACGCCGCCGAACGCGCCGCTGAGCTGGCCTCACATCCTTCACTCCCTGGTTGGCTATTCACGAGCACGCGCTTCGCGGCGACCAAACTGATTCGTTCCCATTCCCGCCGCCGACAACGCGAACAAACCGCCGCCATGGATCCTGCTCTGAAACCGAACCCCATCGATTGGGACGCCGTGCGCCCGGTCATCGATGACGTGCTGGCTGACCTACCCGAAACCGACCGTGACGCCGTCATCCAACGCTTTTTTGAACAGGCTGACTTTCAAACCATCGCGCAACAGCTGGAACTCACTCCTAACGCCGCCCTCCACGCGCCTGAAACCGCCTCAGCGGAGATCACCCCTTTCGTGAATTTAACCGCTCGGCGTGAATCGGAACTAACCCCCTGGAAAATCGTCATTCCGCCCGAAGCCATCGAGCGCTATCAGGTCAAATTACTCGGACCGCTGACCGCGGAGGAAACCGGGGACCCAAAAAAGCCGGAGGTATAACCCTCCGGCTGAGTTTTTGGCCATTGGCCGTGAGATTTCCGAACCTCAGCTGCGGCTGGCGTTCACGATCGCCATCGCGGCGGCGGCTTGGGCCGTAATCGCAGCCCAATCACCCGCGTCGATCTGGGGACCTGTGGCCAACCATGATCCCCCGACCGCTGCCACGGTTGGCACCGCCAAGTAGTCGGCGAGTTGCGCTGCTTTGATGCCACCCGTCGGCATGAACTTCACGCCAAGGTGCGCATACGGAGCCGACATCGCTTTGAGATGGGTCACCCCCCCCGCACTCTCCGCGGGGAAGAACTTCAACATTCGACACCCCATGCCGAGCGCCGTCTCAATATCCGATGGCGTCATCACGCCGGGCGCAAACGGCAGATCCACTTCCTGTGCGGCCGCGAGGATCGTGCGATTGGTGCCGGGCGCGACGGCGAACGCCGCTCCGGCGGCTTTCACCGCTCGAACTTGCTCGGTCGACAATACTGTCCCCGCGCCAACCAACATTTCGGGCACCTCGGATGCGATCGCCTTGATTGCATCGAGCCCTGCCGCGGTGCGCAGCGTGAGCTCGATCACTTTTACGCCACCGGCAAGCAGCGCTTTGGCGAGTGGCACCGCATTGGCGGCATCATTGATAACGACTACCGGCACCACCCCGGCAGCACTAAGACGATTACGAGTTTCTTCAGCGAACATGGAAATAAGGGAGGGTTGATTAATTAGCGCACGACCCGGGCGCCGCCGCCACTGATCTGCTTTTCGACTTCTTTGCGCGTCGCCATTGAGGTGTCGCCCGGAGTGGTTGAGGCGAAGGCGCCGTGAGCCGCACCGTATTCGACGGCTTTCTTCGGATCGTTAAATTCCATGAATCCAAACTGCACGCCGGATGCGAAGCTGTCGCCTCCGCCCACCCGATCGAGAATTTCAAGCTCAGGATATTTGCGGCTCTCGTAAAATTCACCGTCGTGCCACAGGATTGCGCTCCAGTCATTTTTGGTCGCGGTAATCACGCGACGCAGCGTGGTCGCGGCGGCCTTAAAATTCGGGAATTCAGCCACTGCTGTTTCGATCATCCGCTTAAACGCCCCGGTCTCAATTTCGCTGATGTTTTCGTCGACCCCTTCGACTTCAAATCCGAGTGACGCGGTGAAATCTTCTTCATTGCCGATCATCACATCGACATACTTTGCGATCTCGCGGTTGACCTCTTGGCAACGCGCATGACCACCGATACTCTTCCAGAGGGACGGACGGTAGTTCAGATCGTAGGAAACGATCGTGCCGTATTTCTGCGCCGACTGCACGGCCTCGATCACGACGTCAGGCGTGGTCTCACCGAGTGCGGCATAAATGCCCCCCGTATGGAACCAGCGCACCCCCAATTCGCCGAAAATATGATCCCAATCGACATCTCCCGGCTTGAGCTGTGAAACCGCGGTATTCCCCCGGTCGGGCACGCCGACGGCACCACGGATACCGAAGCCGCGCTCCGTGAAATTGAGTCCGTTACGCACGCTGCGACCAATGCCATCATCTTCTCGCCATTGAATGAAGTCGGTCGCGACTCCCCCTTGCATGATGAAGTCTTCCACGAGGTGACCCACTTCATTGTCAACGAAGGCAGTGACCACGGCCGTCTTGTAACCGAAG